>Ga0302197_10001870_pt1 | contig 19752 bp, 18 predicted proteins | sample II_Bog_N2_1_FD_193526 | JGI IMG/M metagenome (GOLD analysis project Ga0302197, IMG submission 193526) | Peat permafrost microbial communities from Stordalen Mire near Abisko, Sweden - II_Bog_N2_1 | ecosystem: Environmental > Terrestrial > Soil > Wetlands > Peat | place: Sweden: Abisko...
CGGGGGCTAATTTGCTGAATCTGTTCCAAAAACTCCGGATTCCTTGCCTTTTGACTGGCCAACCACAACGCAACTGTAACCTCGTTTCTTGTTAGTTCCCCACCGGCGTCGCCGACCCACGGTGGATGAAACTGTGCCCCATCCATCGGACGTCTTTTTGTCCGATGGGTGGGATCGCTGAACTCATCCTTTGTTTTGCTGAACTTGCGTTTTTTGTTTCTTCCTAGTCGCCGGCAAGATCATTCTCGATGTGTGCCTCTTCGGTCAACGGCTGCCCTCACCGCTCGAAGTCAACTGCATGGCAGCACGCACCTCTCGCATAGTCTGTTCGGCGCGGGTGCTGGCACGGTTCGAACCGTCCTCAAGAATCTCCGTCACCTGGGCTTCAGAGTAGCTGGCTCGACGCTCCTGAATGGGCGCAAGCAATTGGACTAGCGCGTCCGCGGCCCAGCCCTTGCATTGGATGCACCCGATTCCCGCCGTCCGGCAACCTTCATACACGTTCGCCAGCGTCTCCGGCGTCGAGAACACCTTGTGCAGGTCGCCAACCGGGCACTTGTCCGGATCACCTGGATCTGTCCGCCGAATGCGCGCCGGGTCCGTCACCATGGTTTTCAGCTTCTGACGAACCACCGGCTCGGCATCGGTCATCAGGATGGTGTTGCCGTAGCTCTTCGACATTTTGCGGCCGTCGGTGCCGGGCAGCTTGGGAGAGGGGGTAAGCAGCACCTTGGGCTCAGGCAATACTTCGCGGCCTTCCAGTTTGTAGAACTGGTTGAACCGCCGCGCGATCTCCCGCGTCAGCTCCACGTGCGCCTGCTGGTCCTGCCCGACAGGCACAAAATCAGCCTGGTAGAGCAGAATGTCCGACGCCATCAGCACCGGATAGCCCAAAAAGCCGAAGTTGGTCAGATCCTTGTTCGAGACGTTTTCCTGCATCTCCTTGTAGCTGGGCGTGCGCTCCAGCCAGCCTAGTGGGGTAATCATTCCCAGGTACAACGGCAGCTCGAAGTGCGGCTTCACGTGGCTCTGCACAAAAATCGTGCATCTCTCTGGATCAAGACCGCCAGCAAGGAAGTCCATCGCCACTTCCATCGTGTTCGGCAGAATGTTCGAGGTGTCCGCGTAATCCGTCGTCAACGCGTGCAGGTCGGCGATGAAGAAGTAGCACTCGTACTGGTCCTGCAGCTTGACCCAGTTGGCCAGCGCGCCCATGTAGTTGCCCAGGTGCAGCTTGCCGGTGGGGCGCATGCCGCTCAAAACACGCGGCCGGGGAGATGAAATTGCATTTTCAGGCATTGTTTCTTTTCGATTCCGTTATTGATTGCAGGTTGCTGCCGGGAGATGCCGCGGTCCTGGCCGAAACGCTCAAAACCGGCTGGTTCTATTGTACGGGCAGGCGCGGGCTCGGAATCGCCTAGACCAGCCGCAGCGCCAGATACACCAACTCCAACGCCGGCCCGAGGAACAGCCTTATGACAAAGCCGCCCACGAACATCATGATCAGGTAGCTAACCCAGATGGGAATCCGGTCATACACCTGCACCGCGTTGTAGGGCAGCATGTTGCGCACCAAGCGGCTGCCATCCAAAGGTGGAATCGGAAACAGGTTGAAGACGAACAGCGACAGGTTGATCAATATCGCCAGACTGCAAAGCAGCGGAAGCGGCTGTGCGATCGCCGCCCCTCCGGGCCTTAGCGCCCCAATGAATGACAAAATGACAGCCTTGTGGGCATCGGGGCCGGAAATCGACATGACCGCCAGTACGAAAAACGCCACGAAAGCGATGAGCAGGTTCGACGCCGGGCCCGCTAAAGTGGTCAGGTTGTCGTCGCGCACAATTTTTTTGAAGTTGCGGGTAATCACTGGCGTCGGCTTCGCCCAACCCACCAGCATTCCACCAAAAAAGCTGAACCCGATGAACGGCCCAAAGATCATCAGTCCGGGGAACAGCAGCGTTCCCACAGGGTCCACGTGATATGTAGGATTCAGCGTAACGCGCCCTTGCAGCCGCGCAGTTTGATCGCCCAGATACGACGCCGTCCAGGCATGTGCGCATTCATGCACGCAGAGCGAGAAGATGAGAATGACAAACTCGAAAATCGCTTTGATCAGATCGGACTGTTGCAAACTACTCTCCACATTGCTGGAAAGCTCAGGTTAGCATGTCAGGCGCTTGAACTTCGAACGCGAAACGGGAACAAACCGGCTGGTACTGCTGTCTGACCCAACAAAAAATCCGAAGTTTCTTTGTGGGAAAAAGGAGCGTCATGCCGCGAACGATCGCGTGTGTTTGTATATGCCTGGCCATTCTTGGCTTTGGAGCGGCGCTGGCAATCGCCCAGTCCAATGAATCTGCGAGGGCGAATGCTCTCCACACGGCTGGAAAACGCCTGGATGCACGGCCACTCGATGAAAAGCTGGCCAAGCCACATCCCGATGAAGCGATCTATCGGGAGCGCCTCGCCTGCTGGCTGGAGATAAAGTCTCTGGAAACAAGTGATCCGGCAGAGGCAAAGGCACTTCGAACGCGAACGCGCGCCTTTTGGGCGCTACATCTGGTGGCGGCGGAAGAGATCGTCCTTTTCGCGCGATGGGCAGTTCGAGCAGCCCAGGCAGCAGACCAGCAGAACTGCCACACCCACCGTAACCAGAACGGCGATCACATTTCCGTTCGCCGCAAACCAATGAATCGCGTTTTGCATATCCAGGATACCCACTCAATCTACAAGTTGCTTCGCCGATGGACCGAGTACTGGGCGATTGGAACAAGCATCGGTACACCGAAAATCCCGGCGAACCAATCTTATCATCGGCAGAATTCCTCTGTCATTCAACGAATTTGACCTTGCTTCAAAGAGAATAAAAGGCGAAAATAAATCCAGGATGGAATCCGGCCCCAATCCGGCGTTCGAACCCATGATGGACCCAGGTTCACAGGATGACCATACCCCGGATTGGGGAGCCGAAACTGCCCCAAAGGACACACTGCAGGCCTCTTCCTCGAATCGGACCCAGGACCCCGCCCTCAATTGGCTCTTTGTCGATCTGAACTCCTACTTTGCGTCCGTGGAGCAGGAGGTTCGGCCGGAGCTGCGAGGCAAGCCGGTGGGCGTGGTGCCCATGATGGCCGACACTACCGTTTGCATCGCCGCAAGCTACGAGGCCAAGGCCCACGGCGTGAAAACCGGAACCGTTGTGGCCGACGCCAAGCGCATGTGCCCCGGCCTGGTGCTGGTGGAGGCGCGGCACGAGATCTATGTCGACTACCACCATCGCATCGTGGAAGCAGTGGAGAGCTGCCTACCGGTTACGGCTGTGCTTTCCATCGACGAGATGGCCTGCCGGCTGATGGGGCGGGAGCGGCCGCTGCTGGCGGCGATGGAGCTGGGCCGTCAGGTGAAAGCGACGATCCGGGAGAAGGTCGGCCCGATGCTGCGCAGCTCGGTCGGGCTGGCCACAAATCGCTATCTTGCGAAAGTGGCCAGCGACATGGAGAAGCCCGATGGCCTGATCGCGCTGCCGCTGGACATTTTGCCCGAGGCGCTGCGCCATCTCACGCTGCGGGATCTGCCCGGCATCGGCGCGAAGACGGAGAAGCGGCTGAACGACAAGGGCATCCACAGCATGGAGCAACTGCTGACTTTGGATTGCGAAAAGGCCGGGGAGCTGTGGGGGTCGGTGTGGGGCGAGAGGCTTTGGCACTGGCTGCAAGGGGAAGACTTCGACATGGCCGACACCGAGCATTTGAAGTCGCTGAGCCATCAGCATGTGCTGGCGCCGGAGATGCGGACGCCGGAAAAGGCCTGGGCGGTGGCGCACAAACTGCTGCACAAAGCGGCCATGCGGCTGCGCGCAGGTGGGCTTTGGACAAGCAGCATCGGGTTGGCCATTGGATTTGCGGGACCGAAGGGCGAGCGAGGGCCGGTGAGCAACTTCGGAGTGCCGACGAAAGGCTGGAAGAGCGAAATCAAGCTGAGCGAGTGCCGGGATAACCAGACGCTGATTGCCGCTTTGACGCGACTCTGGGCGAGCAAGCCGACGGGCGAGGAATTCAACCATCCTTACTTCATTGGCGTGCATTTGGACGGTCTGGTCCCCGACCGGCTGCATTCGCTGAACCTGTTTGACGGAACAGAGGACGAGCAGTCGCGCGCCAAGCTGCTGGCCGTGATGGACCAGCTCAACAACAAATATGGATTGAGCACGCTGGCGCCGGCGACGATGCTGACGGCTTACAAGTCCGCACCGACGCGAATCGCCTTCCACAGCATTCCGGAACTGTTTTAGAAGCAGGGAACAGGGAATAGGGAACAGGGAATAGCTGACGGAAGCTGGGTGAGGGATGCGGATTCCCATCCTTCACCGGGGGCCCGAAGATGGGGTACCTGGTCCCTTGTGGCTTTTGATTATTTCGGGATTGCCGGCTACACAACCGGAACCCGGAAACCTTGGTCAGATTTCAGATTTGTTTGCCGCAGCCAACGGTCGAACAGCGCGAAACCCATCGACGGTGACTGGGAACGAATCGAAGCCCAAATCTGACAACACAGCCTCGATTTTCGCAGTCAAACGAGCGCCAATGACCTCCAAAACTGTGTAGGGCGGGTCCGCAGAATCGGAACCGTGGTGCAGATCGATAGTTCCAAGGTATTCAAGAAGCGTCTCTTCGGGAGAATCGGTTTCTGCGGCATTAAAGGTCGTCACACCTTCCAGGTGGCTGCGTGTTGGAAACTGAGCCCACAGGTTCTCTGCAATTGCATGATTGACCGGCGAATCAACAATCCACACTGGTCCCAACGCCAACAAATCCGGGAGTCGAGAGCCGAAAGCCCGGTCGAGAACGACGGACACTAAGTAGGGAGCTGTGCTCATTAGTCAGATCATAAAGCCCGAACGTCGATAACGCCTGGATGGTGGCTAGCTCGGAAGCTATGTCGTGTACGAGCACATCTCTCGATTAGCGCGCGCTGGTCGGCCCCCTCCGAACTTTTTTCTCCCAATCGCGTACTCTCTGCATCCCTGGGAACGCATTTTTGCGGATAAGAGAGTAGAAGCGAAACTTATGGCCCACGATTGGCAGGCGGACTTTGAACAGCTCGTGGACCAGCACCAGTCAATGGTCTTTTCGCTGGCGCTGCGGATGACCGGAGATCGCGGGCTGGCGGAAGAGATTGCGCAGGATGTCTTTCTGGAACTGGATCGCAACCTGGGCAGGATCGAGAACGCCGACCATGCGTGTTTCTGGCTGCGGCGCGTGGCGATGAACCGCTCTACAGATGCGATGCGCAGGCGAAGAGTCAGAGGCATGGATTTGTGGGTGGAGATGGAAGATGTTCATGGCGTAACGACGGAAGATCGCGGCACTCCACTGGGCGCGCGGCTGGAACAACTGCTGGCCACGCTTTCAGAACCGCAACGCGCGGCGTTGATTCTTCGCTATCAGGAGGACCTGACGCCCGAGGAGATTGCGGACACGCTCGACGCGCCGCTTTCGACGGTGAAGAGCCATTTGCAGCGGGGGTTGAAGCTGTTGCGGGCCAAGGCGCAGAGTCATTTGAAGGAATACGTGAGGGATAACAAGTACGCGGGGGGAGCTTGACCGATGGATGAATTTGAAAGCGAGATGCGGCAGGCTTTTGAGCGCAGGCCCGCACCGCCCGGCCTTAAGCGCAGGCTGATGGAGAAGAGGCGAACGCGCAAGCCATACGATTCATTCTTCACGTGGCAGCGGCTGGCGGCTTCGCTTGCACTGACAGCGATTTTGGCTGGCGGCTTGCAGTGGCGCAATGTGGAGGAACGGCGCAAGGAAGAGGAGGCGCGCGAGCAGGTGATGACCGCGTTGCGCATTACCAGCCATGCGCTGAACCAGATGAATGCGAGGCTCGCGGCGCGGCGGCGGGGGTCCCAGGATTAGAAGTTTTTTCTCTGGAATAGGGCTGAGGTTTCCCACCCTTGCGACGGAAAAAACTCGCAAGGATGGGGCACGGAGTTTTGTGCGCTGGGAAGAGGGGCCGATGGAGATTTGAGGTCACCTATGCCTCAAATGCGAGATCCTTCGACAGGCTCAGGACAGGCTATGGGGCGCCAGGCACGGCAGCGCGGTACAGGATTAGGGATTAGAAGGTTTGGAATCAAGGAGAAAGTCTTATGCGAAACAGGATTGTCTCATTCATTTTGGCGGCGGGGGTTCTGGCCGCTCCAGCGTTGGCGCAAACAGCGCAGTTGCCTGCACCGTCGCCTATTGAGAAGGAGTTGGCGGCCCGCGCTTCCGATGTAACCGAAGTCACGCTGGGCAAGAACATGCTGGCCTTCGCCGCCAAGATCATGAACGGTAAAGATTCAGACGAAGCGGAGACGCGGCACCTGATTGAAGGGCTCGATGGCATCTATGTCCGCGAGTACGAGTTCGACAAGGATGGACAATTCTCGGCGGATGAGGTCGAGCAGTTGCGCAAGTACTTCGAGACCAGCGAGTGGTCACCGATTGTGAAGGAGCGCCAGCGCAAGACTGGCGAGAGTACCGACGTGATGGTCAAGCTGGTGAATGGCGAGTCGCACGGCATGTTCATTCTCGATGTCGAGCCCAGAGAGCTGACGATCGTGCTGATTCTTGGGCCGGTCCACATGGACGACCTGAGCAAGTTGAAGGGCATTGGCGGGCTCGACGCACTGGGCGATATAGCCAAAGACGTCGACGGCAAAGACAAGGACAAGACCAAGGATAAGAAAGGGGCAGGCAAATGAAACGGTTCTCGATGATGCTCATCGCATTTGTGGCTCTGGCGATTCCCGTGGCCGTTCTGGCCGGCAACGGCGAAGGCGGCTTCGACGGCGTGGTGCACTCCATTGAGAGCCGCTATCACGTGCGGGCAACGCGGATTCCCTTTCTCGGCTTGATCAGCCTGATCTCGAAGAAGGCCACGCACGGCGGAGTTGGCGGCCTGCATGTGGCGGAGATCGACAACTTCTCAGAACCCGTGGACGGCGACGAGTTGAACAGCATGGTCGAGGAAAAGCTCGGAGCAGGCTGGGAGCGGATGATTCGCGAAACCAGCAAGAAGGGTCACGAACAGACGCTGGTTTTCATTCATCCTGAAGGCGACCGGATGGGCATGTTTGTTGTCGATCTGGATGGAAGCGAGATGGATGTGGTGCAGGTCTCTGTCGATCCCAGGCACCTGGACGACGACATCGGCCATTACAGCCATCATCATCGTGACGGCGACAAGGACAGCGGCGACGACGATTCGAAGTAGCCACGCTGAAGACGCCGGGGCAGGAACCAAGTTCGACACCGGAATCAAGCTCGATACGAGAATCAAGCTGTATCTATGCGGCGAGGCGCATCGTTCCTACACTTGAACTTAGTATGGCCAGCCTCGCACCTACGCCGACATCGAGTTATCGAGGCCGGCTTGCGCCCTCGCCCACCGGCTATCTGCATGTGGGTCATGCGCGCACATTTTGGACCGCCTGGCAGCGGGCGCGCGATGCGGGCGGTGCGCTGATCATGCGCATGGAGGACCTGGACCCCGACCGCAGCAAATCTTCTTTTGCCGAAGCTGCCTATGAAGATTTGCGCTGGCTGGGGATTCGCTGGCTGGAGGGGCCTGACAAGGGCGGGCCGTTTGCACCCTATGTGCAAAGCCGCCGGCGATCGATCTACCTGGCTGCATGGCGCAGGCTGCTGCGGCGCGGTTACATCTACCCCTGCCGTTGTTCGCGCAAGGATCTTGAATCTGCGCTCGGTGCGCCGCATGAGAGAGTCGCAGCCGTTTCAAATAGTTCCGTTGCCGCGGGCAAGTGGGATCTGCAGGACGATGAACCTATCTATCCCGGAACCTGCAGGCGGTTGCAGGGCAGCGGCGCGCAACTGCCCGGCCCCACGGCAAGCGATTTTGATACGCCTGAGGGCTGCAACTGGCGGTTCCGCGTGCCCGATGGCGAAACCATCGAGTTTGTCGATCGTAACCTTGGGCGTCAGCGCTTTGTGGCCGGGGTGGACTTTGGCGACTTCGTGGTCTGGCGTCGCGATGGTGTGCCGAGCTACCAGCTTGCGTGCGTGGCCGATGACGCGGCGATGGGCATTACAGAAGTGGTGCGCGGCGCCGATCTGCTCAAGTCAACAGCACGGCAAATCCTGCTCAACCGCGCTCTCGGATATGACAACCCAGTATGGTTCCACTGCCGCCTGGTGGTGGATCATAACGGACGGCGGCTGGCCAAGCGCCACGACTCGCTCAGCCTGCGCGCCCTGCGTCAGCGGGGGCTTACGCCTATGAATATTCTGTCGGCGGAGTTGCCGGTAGAGGTGTAGGACGCAGGTGATCGCTTACCGCTGGCCGGTAGAGCGAAGCAGGTCGAGCTTCTCGAACAGGTCTGCAATGCGGATCAGGATCGGAGTTCCGGGCACGGTAAGCTCGCTTCCGGAAACTCGCTCCAGCCCATTGGCCCCGCCGCGATAAGCCACCCGTGCATTGGAGTCGATTACCCACACATGCTCGACTCCGAACTGGAGATATTTGGTCGCCTTGCTCATCGCGTTGCGCATGGTGTCCTCAGGAGACATGATCTCAATGGCAACGAGCGGCGGATGGGTGAGAATGTCCTCTGTCGGAGCACCCAGGCGCAATACGCACACATCGGGGACGAGAAACTTGGTGACCGCGATCTGGACGCGTTGCTCGGTGAGCGCGAACACTCCCCAGGCATCCATATTGTTGGTAAAGATTGTGGCCAGCAATGTCTGCAGGAAAGAGTGCTCGAACTCGCCCAAGTTGCGCTCCACCACCACGCCGTCTTCGTACTCGCAGTCGGGCTCGTAGCCCGTGGAGAGATATTCCTCCACGGAGATCAACCGGCTGCCGAGTTGCTGCTCGCTGTTTGGCTGCGTCGCCATAGGAACAGTATCCTCTCATCCTGTAACAGTCGCAACATTGAATCAGTGGGCGGCGACCGGCGCGGAGCCGCGCGCGGGCGCCGCTGCTCGCTTCACCGATGCCGGATGAATTTTCCCGTCTGCAACTCGCTCATGGCCTGGCGCAATTCAGCCTGTGTGTTCATCACGATCGGCCCATACCACGCCACAGGCTCCTCCAGCGGCTTGCCGGAGACAAGCAGAAACCGAATCCCCTCCGGGCCCGCCTGCACCACAATCTCATCGCCACGATCGAAAAGAACAAGCGAGTGATTCTTCGCGTCGTAGACCGCGGCAGCATTGGCATCGATAGCCGACTCGGTCAGCACTGCCTGCGGATTTGAGGCATCGCGGAAAGTCCCCGCGCCGGCAAAGACATAGGCGAATGCGTTGCGCGTCGTCTCCACCTGAATGCGCTTGCGCTTGAAGGGCGGCACGGAAATGTCTACGTAGCGCGCGGCCACATTCGATTCGGTGGCTACGCCTTCGACTGGCCCCTGCTTGCCCCAGAACTCGCCGCAAATGATGCGCGCCTTTGCTCCATCGTCCTCTGTGACCTCAGGAATAGCGCTGGACGGAATGTCCTGATAGCGTGGGTCGGTCATCTTGAGCGCCGCGGGCAGATTGGCCCACAGTTGGAACCCGTGCATGCGGCCGTGGGCATCGCCTTTGGGCATCTCCTGGTGCAGAATGCCGCTGCCCGCCGTCATCCACTGCACGTCCCCGGCGGTCATCTTGCCCTTGTTGCCAAGGCTGTCGCCGTGCTCCACTTCGCCCGCGAGGACGTAAGTAATGGTCTCGATGCCACGGTGCGGATGCCATGGGAATCCAGCAAGATAATCGGCGGGATTCTCGTTGCGGAAATCGTCCAGCAAGAGGAATGGATCGAACTCCTTCGTCTTGCCGAAACCGAAAGCGCGCTGCAGCTTGACGCCGGCTCCTTCGATGGTAGGGGTGGTTTCGATGATCTGTTTGACGGCGCGAAGCGACATGGTTGACCTCCTGGGGGCTACATTGATTCGATGCACGAGAATGATATTCGTTGCAACAAGTATCTGGCCACGCTGCTGCGGTAAATAAATCTGACGTACTTTGCAGATCATTAACCCCGAAGCGCGCACAATACTCTCAGGGGATCCCAGAATGAGCATTCTGCCCACACACGCCTCAAACAGGTTCATGAACAGCCAATGGGAGTAAACGGTCTGCTACAGACCCCCACCCCCTGGAATCTTTGGTACCCATTCCTGCGGGCATAGGTAACCACCATCCCCCATTAGGGGAACCAAAGGCACTTCCGAGGCCAAATAGGCTACCCTCCCGCCTCTTAGCTCTTGATGAACTGGACTTCGAGGGTAATCGTAACTTCCTCTCCTACCAGCAGTCCGCCGGTTTCCAAGGCGGAGTTCCAGGTCAGCCCGAAATCCTTGCGATTGATCTTCGTAGAACCGGAAAGCCCGATGCGCTGATTGCCCCAGGGATCCTTTGAAGGGTCACTAACATCTTCCACGGCTAGAGTCAGGGATTTGGTTACGCCATGCAGGGTCAGATCGCCGGTGACGACATAGTCGGCGCCGCCGGCGGAGTCGATGTTTGAGGATTTAAAGGTGAGCGTGGGGAACTTCTCGACATCGAAGAAGTCGGCGCTCTTCAGGTGTCCATCGCGCTGTTCGTCGCCGGTTTTCAGGCTCGCAGAGGGGATTGAAGCCTCGACGGTGGAATGGGTATAGTCCGTTTCATCGAGATGAAGCACCCCGGAAAGGCCGGTGAAGCTGCCTTTTACATTGGAAATCATCATGTGCTTGACCTTGAACTCGGCGCTGGAGTGGGCAGGGTCGATGTTCCAGGTGGATACGGTGCCAGGGGCGGAGGGGGTTGCGGTCATGTTTTTATTCCTTTCACAATCTTGGATGCACGAAGTCGATATTCGTTACAACAAGTATTTTGCCGAAGACGCCTCTCTTGCAGACTCTTGCTCCCCATTGTCTTGGAATCTGTCTAAGAACCAAGCACATTGAAGGGTACGGGATTCATCCCGTACATCGAATAACGAAATGCGTTTCGGCCTTGCAGGCTGCGGAAAAACTCGGGAGTTCGGTCGAAAATGGTGGAAAGAGCCCCTCCGTGGCTAAAGCCGGCAATCATTCTGTTGGCGTTATGCGGGGGTTGAAACCCCCGCATCCCTCCGACTGGAGTTTTTCCGAAGCCTGTGAAGCCCATACCCTCCAAAACGGTTAAATGACAGTCTGCGTGAAGGACTACACTAGTGCGACCGAATGGCGGTCACTGGATCGGTGTGCATTGCCTTCAAGGCGGGCAGAAAACTGGCCGCAACGCCAACCAGCAACAACAGGGCGGACACCGACAGAACCGTCAGCGGGTCCGTTGCCGAGACTCCGAAGAGAAGCCCGTGCAGCAAGCGCGTAAGCAGCAGCGAGATCGAGAGCCCAAGCACCAGGCCAATCGCAGTCAGCCGCAACCCTTGCAGCAGAATCATCCCCAGTAAATCGCCCCGCGAAGCGCCCAGCGCGACGCGAATCCCGATTTCATGCGTACGGAGTTGCGTCCGGTAAGCCATCACACCGTAGATGCCCGACGCAGCCAAAATCAGCGCGAGAATCGCAAACACGCTGGCAAATGTGCTCTCAATCAACTCAAACATGTTTCCCGTGCGCGTGCTTTCCTCCAATGAGCGCACATCGAATACAGGCAGCTTGCCATTGATTTCGTGGACGGCCTTTTCGACCGCCGGCGCGCTCAGTTCCGGATCGCCCCTGGTGCGCAGAAAGAAAATCGCCTGCGGTCCGGCCCACTGAAAATAGGAAAGATAAACGAGAGGTTCCGGGGCTTCATTCATGCGCTGATGGCTGGAGTTTTTTGCCACCCCCACCACGGTAGCCCAGTTGCCGAAGACGCTCACCCGCTTGCCGATAGCGCGTTGTCCCGGCCAGAAATGGTTAGCCATGGTCTGATCCACGATCGCGACCATAGGGGCATCTTTGCCATCCTGCACAGTGAATTCCCTGCCTTCGAGCAGGGGGATCTTCATGGTTTGAAAATACCCCGCGGTCACCGACGCGTTCCTCACTTCCATGGACTCATGCGGTTTGGGCACATAGCCCTCTGGAAAGGCGTTCACCGAGCCGCGGTTCAGGCTGAGCGGCACCCAGTCCGACAGCGCCACGGAGATTACACCTGGAAGCAGCTCAAGTTTCGAGAGAAGCCGGCGATGGAAGGCTTGTGTATCGGCATAGGAATATCCCGCGGCTCGAAGATCGACTGAGGCCAGCAGTACATGCGTGCGGTCGAACCCGAGGTCCGCTTCGGCTGTCTTCTTGAGTGTGCGCATGAACAGGCCCGCTGTGATGAGAAGGGCCAAAGACAATGCAATCTGCGCAACGACCAGCCCACTCAGGAGGTACTGATTGTGAGCACTTGAAGAGACGCTTCCTGCTTCTTCCTTGAGCACCTCGGCGGTAGAAACTCCAGACGATCTCCATGCCGGCATGGCGCCGCAGAGCACGCTGGACAGAACCGCAAGGAGCATGATGGCAATGGTCACACGCGCATCGAGAATCCCGTTAATGACGATAGGATTGCTATTCGGTGGAATGAAAACGGCCAGCGTCTTTGCCGACCACGAAGTCAACAATACGGCTACCGCGCCGCCGCCGAGCGAAAGCAGCAGGCCTTCCAGAATCATCTGGCGCATGAGTTGAATGCGGTTGGCTCCCAACGATTGGCGGATCGCAATCTCACGCCGCCTGGAGATGAATCGAACCAGCATCAGCGTGGCGATGTTGGCGCAGGTCAGCAATAGCACCACTCCGGCAATGGCCATCAAAATGGGTAGCGACGAAGCCATGTATCCGTTGGCGCCGAACGGAGAACGCCAGAGCGGGTCAAGGAAAATGGTGTTCATGCCGAGGTGGTCGTTGGGATAGGCGGCCACCAACTGGCGCATCTGCAATTCCAAATCCTGTGTGGCGTTGGCGCGGCTGACACCGGGGCGCAGACGGCCCATCACGTTGAGCCAGGGGCTTCCGCGTCCCTCGAGCTGCCAATTGAAGCCTTCCTGACGGATTGGCGAAAGCGGCGCCCACACGTCGGCGCGAATACCGGGCATGGCGCCGATAAACCCCTTGGGCGCTACGCCGATCACGGTGAGAGACCTCTGATTGATCTCGACAGGCTTTCCCACGATGTCGGGGTCCGCGCCAAAGCGCGACTGCCACAGGTCGTAACCCAGCACCAGGTACGGAGCGCCACCGGGGTTCGCCTCTTCGTCCATCCGGAAGAAGCGGCCCAAGTAAGGTTTGATCCCCAGCACGTCAAAATAATTCGCGGAGGCGTTGACAGCGAAAATGCGCTGCGGCGTATCGCCACCGGTCAGCGCTGCCCAGTCGGCGTGGTAGCCCAACATGCCGCTGAAGCTCGAGTTCATCGCCCGCAGATCGCGAAAGTCAGGATAGGAGAGCGGAGGCGATGGCGAGTTGTTCCACTCCCCGCGCAGCAGGGTGACCAGGTCGCCGGTCTGCGTGGCGCCGGGGATGGGATTCAGAAGTGTCGAATTGATCCAACTGAAGACCGTGCCGTTCGCGCAGATGCCCAGGGCGAGCATCGCTATCGTTGCCAATGTGAACCCAGGGCTCTTGCCGAGTTGCCGCAACGCGAACCGTACATCCCGGAGCAATCCAGTCATACACGTGCCTTCTTTCAGACTATGCACATCCCAGTAAATCTTGCAATAGATAATGCACATGCAGGCCCAAACAGGCTGGATTGATAACTTATTTGTAAAGAATGATTTAGACCGGAGTCTCCGATCACTTTGGTCGCCATTGATGTGTGCGCTTGCGCATCGGATTGTCCGGAATCGGACACTTATCGATCCGGCCCTTAAATGGTGCCGGGGTTTCCCACCCTCAGGGTTGTGGCAGGTCGAAGAGTGCGCCACACCCCGGTAAGAAGCCTAGTCGCCGCGCAGCACTTGCATGGGCTCGACCTGCGATGCGCGACGACAGGGGACGATCACCGCGGCGATGGCGATGCCGAGTACGCACAGGACCGCGATGACGTAAGAAGCAAGATCGAAAGCGGGAAGTTTGCCGAGGAGATTGCCGATGACGCGCAGCAGTCCCAGCGAGAGCACGACGCCGATGCCAATGCCCACCGATGCGACGGCGAGCCCATGCGACAGAGTCATGGTGACGATCTGGCCGCGCTGAGCGCCCAATGCAAAACGGAGAGCGAACTCGAATCGCCGCTGCGCCACGGTGTACGCCGTCACGCCATACATGCCCACCGCGGCCAGCAAAATACCGACCGCCGCGAAACCGCCGAAGAGAATGGTGCGGAAGCGCTGCGAACGCGAGGACTCGCCAATCGCATCGCGCATAGTGGTGGAGATGACGGCAACCTGCGGATAGTTTTTCTTGAGCAGTGGCGTCAGGGTGGTGGCCATGGTGGCCGGGTCAAGTCCGGTGCGCACGACGATCTGCATATCGGAGGCGCGGTAGGAATGTTGCGCCACCGGCACATACATTGTTTGCGCCAGGGGGGATGCGGGCGAATCTTCGCGGATATCGCCGACCACACCCACGATCGTCCACCAGCTCTGCTTCAGTCCGTAGCCTGTCATGATCTGCTGGCCGATCGGATTCTGGCCGGGGAAGATTTTTTGCGCCATTTCACGGCTTATAAGCAGGACGGGAGCCGCGTTCTCGTTGTCGTCGTTGGCCAGCAACCGGCCCTGCAGCAGGGGAATACCCATGGTCTGGAAGTATGCCGGTGTCACGGGCTGAATGTCGGCCCAGGGCAGCTCAACTCCGGGTTTGAACTCCGTGCGCCCGCGTATAGCAAAGGCCACGTTTGCATCTCCCTGGCCCATGGGCACACCCTGGTCGGCGGCAACGCTCTTTACACCGGGGACCTTGGCAATCGAGTCGAGCATGGCGCGCAGTGTCGCGAGCGCAGCCGGTGACTCTTCAAAGCCCTTGACGGGTTCCGACGCGATGGTGTGGAAGTCCATCACCAGCAGATGGTCGGGAACGAATCCCAGGTCCTGGCGGGACTGCGCAATCATCTGCCGTGCGAGCAGCACGGAGGCTACGCTGAGCGTGAGCGTCAGAGCCACTTCGCCCACAATCAATGCATCGCGCAACTGGCGTGATTTGCGTGTCTCGCTGCTGCCTACCTGTTCCTGTTTCAAGACGGCCGCGGGGCTTACGGTGACGGAACGCCAAGCCGGAAGCAACGCCGTAATCAGCATCGTGGCCGTGCTCATCAAGAAGGAGAACAGCAGCACATCTCGATTGAGATGCACGTCTGCAAGGCGCGGAATCTGGTCCTGTGCCATCACCGTGAGCAGGTGCAAAGCAGGTTCGGCGATAACCAGAGCAAGCGCACACCCTGCCGTTGCCAGGATCAGCGATTCCATCAAAGCGCGGCGCGCAATTGCCATGGGAGTGGCTCCCAGTGCCGTACGAATAGTGGCGTCGCGGCGCATCTGGGTTGAGCGCACCAGTTGCAGATGGCCGATGTTGGCGCAGACGATAAGCAGCACGACAAAGACCGAGCCCATCAGCAGGCGCAGAATGGGGCGGATGGAACCGACGATCTGTTCCTGCAGCGGAACCGCTTTGAGAGCCTTGAAGCGGTTCTCGGGATAAGCGGCCTGCAGTTGCCGCGAGAGCGTGGCCATTTCAGCACTCAATTGTTCGGCTGTGACGCCGGGCTTGGCTTTGGCGATGGCCTTCTGGTTATAGCCGGTGCGGCTGGGAATCTCGGGCCGTGGGGGAGTTTCAATCCACACCACGGTCTTTTCCGGAAATGAGAATCCGGCCGGCAATACGCCTACGATGGTGCGGGTCCGGCCATCGTAGCGAACAGCCTTGCCCAGCGCGGCCTGCGCGGAGCCAAAATGCTCCTGGGCAAAAGAACCGGCGACCAGGGCGTCGGTTCCGTCCGCGTCTTCATTACCGAACAAGCGGCCGGCAATCGGTTCGACACCCATCACGCTGCCAAAGCGAGGGCTGACGTTGGCGATGTCGAGATAGAGGGACTGCCCATCCAGCAGCAATCCATCCTGGTAGGCGCTGTAGTAGGCGGTGGACTCGAGCGACTTCACGTTGCCCGCCACGTCCATGTAATCGTCGCCTCCGACGCGGGGAATGGAGCGATTCTCTTTGAGAAAGCGAGTATCGATGCCGTAGATGCGGCTGGCGTCGTGGTAGCCGAGCGGTTTCAGCAGAACACAGTCCACAATGGTGAAGATGGCCGCGTTGAGGCCGATGCCGACAGCAAGCGTCAGCACCACAGCCGCGGTAAACGAGCCAGAGCGGCGAAGCTGCCGCAGAGCATAACGCAGGTCCTGCATCCAGAGAGCGATCATGGCATTTCTCCTGAATCCGGAATCACGGAGTCGCGAATGGCGGAGGGGGATTTCCCGGCTTCAGAATAGCAATCATTCCTCCAGATCTGTAAGGGTTTTGGGGTTGAGAATGAAGGGTTTATCAGGGCGATTGAAAACATGAAAGCTTCCATAGGTGTTCACGCGTGAACAATGGTGTCCGCTTTTGGACATGGGATTACATCGCACGCAGCGAAGAGGCATGGGCAGAGTCCACCGTGCTGAACGGAATAACCGAATTGTTCCCTGATGCGTCAAAGTGTTCGACAGGCAACCTTGGGACCGCAGTTGAGAATCGGATTCCTTGGAATTCCAAATTGCGAGGTCATGATGCGTACAAGATTGTTGCTGGCAGCGATTCTAGCGGCTGGATTGGGGATGATCTGTACCGCGAAGGCGAATGCACAGGCGGACGCTGTAAGGAGTCTTTCGCAGACCGATGTGTCGTTGAGCCTCTACGGAGCGTTCAGCGGAGCTACGACGGGCGACGGCATCTATCAGAGCCCCTCAAATGCGGCGGGTGGATTGATCGGGGTGCGCCATATCTCCAATCCGATATTGGGGTTTGAAGGCATCTACTCCTTCAATCGCGCCAACCAAGTGTATTCCTCTTTAATACTACAGTTGTAGATAGAAAACGGGCAGGGGTGAGCCTCGTTTCCGGTAGTGACAGCGCAGCGCGTGGAATTGATGGCGTCTTCGCTATTCGGACCAGTGCAGCAGATGTTCAATGCCGTGCCATCCGCGCCAGAGAAGGTGAGCGAGGAGGGGGCGCAGTTCGGGCACGCTGAGCGGCACCTTCCCAACTGGAGTTTTTTTCTCCCCGTGCGCGCAGAATGGCCAGTACCGCCGCGGCCAGCATGGCGAGTGTGATGTGCCGGTGCCAGCCTTGCCAGTGGCGGACTTCATAGTGGTCCAGTCCGCACTCGCCCTTCGCTGCCTGGAAGCATTGCTCGATCTGCCAGCGCTGCCCAGCTACGCGGACAAGGGACTCCAGCGCGGCTTTCGAGGTGGGCGCATAGAACCAATAGTACGCGTATTCGGGCTCTGGTTCGATGCTGCGCCGAACCAGCAGCCCGTGGCTCCAGCCATCCTCTTCCCAACCCCGGATCGGAGTCCAGTCGTACAGCCGTTCGCCTTTGCTGCCCGAACCTGCTGAAACCCGCTCCCAGGCCAGATTCGGCAAGCTCTGCGCGATTGCATCCACGCGCCGCTGCTGGCGATCCGGCCAGCGCCCGCAGCAACTCCTGCTTCCAACCCGATAGTCGTGTCTCCATACCTCTCGCCGGAGAGTCGTATCCCAGAGCGACTTCAGATTATCACTATCTACAACTGTGGTATTCACAGGCTGCGGAAAACTCGATGGCACGGGAGAAATTGAAGAAAGGCGTGCCGCAGGGGCTAAAGCCCACCTTTATTTTCAGCTATTTGCGGCACAAATGAAGTCATGCCCTGTTACGAAACTCTCCGAATTCTCCGCTTGATTGAGTTTTTCCGCAGCCTGTTGATACTACAGTTGTATTTGCTCCGAAGGGAAGCAAACTGCCAAGGCCCGCGCCTAAAGGCGCAGGAATTTTGAGGCATTTCAGGGCGCCAAAGCGCCTTGCTCCCTCCAGAATCTGCGATCTACAACTGTAGTATTAAGCCGCGCAAACAACCCGCCGCACCGGAATCAGCTTCTCCCGCTTCCGAGTCTGGGCAATCTCATACGCCGCACCCATCCGCATCAGCGTATCCATCTTCAAACCGAACGTCTTCTCGATCCGCAGCGCCATATCCCCCGACAGCCCAGCCTTCCCATTCAGCAAGCTGGACAACGTGAGCCGGGAAACCCCCAGCGCCTCAGCCGCCGCCGTCACCGACAGTCCGTGCGCCTCAACAATTTCAGTCTTGATGAAATCGCCAGGATGGGTAGGATTCTTCGTGGGCACGGTCTTTCTCCATCTTCATCTGCTGTAGCCTGTAGCCTAACACTTGTCAACCCGCTCGGGTGCCCCAGGTCTCGCGTTTGAGACCTGGGATTCCACAACCCACAATCATCCGAGTCAACCCTACTTCCCTCCGCCAGGCGCGGCTTCGCTCCAAGACTCCACCGGTCCCAGCTTCAAATCCGCCAGCCCTTTTTCAATCTTCGCCTTGTCGCCTACCGCGATCACCAGCAAATTCTCCGGATGAATGTACTTCGCCGCGGCCGCCTGGGCATCGGTCGACGTCACGCTCTCAACCTGCGCCGGCAGCTTGGTGTAGTAGTCCAGCGCCAAACCAAACAACCACAGATCGGCCAATTTACCGTTTACACCGGAAGCGCTTTCAAAGTCACCCGGAAGCGAACGAATGATCGAGTCCTTTGACAAACGAAGCTCTGCATCCGTCAGGGGCTTGGTGTGAATGCCGTCCAGCTCTTTGAACAACTGATCGGCGGCAGGCCCAGTCACATCCGTCCGCACCTGTGCTCCGGCAATAAACGGCCCGGTCCCTGGGTAATACCAGAAGAACGAAAACGCTCCGTAGGTATAACCCTTGTCTTCACGCAAATTCTGGTTGATGCGCGACGAAAACAGCCCGCCGAGCATGGTGTTCATCACGTCCACAGCCGGGTAATCCGGCGAGCTCCGCTGCATGCCAACGCCAAACGCCAACAGCGCCGTCTGGGGTGCGCCGGGTTTATCAACAATGAGCACCCTGCGGACCGGAATCGCCGGAGCCGGCGGCGCGCCGACCGGCTGTGCGCTCGAGGCCCACTGACCGAAAGATTCCTCCGCCAGCTTCCGCGCTTCCGCCGGCGTCAGGTCCCCAGTCAACTCAAGGAGGCTGCTTTTCGGCCCATAATGCCGGGAGTAGAAAGCCTCAATCTCGTCGCGCGTGATGGCGTGCAACGAGGCCGCCGTTCCAAGCGCGTCAAACCCGTAAGGATTTGCCGCGCCAAACAGATTCAGTGCTCCGGCGCGCAGCGCAAGCTGGATCGGATTGTCCTGCTGTTGCATCAGCGATGTCAGCCGGCGAGCCCGAATCCGTTCCAAGTCCTCCGCCGGAAATGCAGGGTGCTCGGCCGAATCAGCCAGCAGTTCAAGCCCGCGGCCAACGTGCTTCGACAGCAGGGAAATCCCCAGCCGCGCGCTGTCAGTGTTGCTCGATGAATTCAGGTCGGTCCCCAGCAACGACGCCTGCCTGGCAATCTCTTCAGACGACCTCTTCGCCGTGCCTTCGGTCAGCAATGAAGCCGTAAACCCAGCCAGTCCCGGCCGGTCCGCGGGGTTAGCTTCGCTCCCCGCCAGGGTCAGCAGTTGCACCGATACAACGGGCAGCTCATGCCGCTCGACAAGATAAACCGTCAACCCATTCGACAACGTGAAAACGCTTGGCTTGGGCAGAACCAGCGGCCGCTGCGGCCCCGGTTTGGGCTGAGTGTTGCGCCAAGCC
>Ga0302197_10001872_pt1 | contig 19746 bp, 21 predicted proteins | sample II_Bog_N2_1_FD_193526 | JGI IMG/M metagenome (GOLD analysis project Ga0302197, IMG submission 193526) | Peat permafrost microbial communities from Stordalen Mire near Abisko, Sweden - II_Bog_N2_1 | ecosystem: Environmental > Terrestrial > Soil > Wetlands > Peat | place: Sweden: Abisko...
CGCTCCGCGGTGTGCCCGATCCTGGAGCCGTGGCCATGGCCTCCGTATTCGAAGCGCTCGCCGCCCTGGACTGATGCGAATGGCGCAGGCCAGCCCCTTGTCTTCAATCACTTGGTAAACAGTCTGCGCAACTGCTGACCGGTCGACTTTGCGCCGCTGTTGTACCGCAGGCCTCCGAGCCTGCCGTCTCGCGGGTTTCCAAACCCGCATGCCCCCCGCCGCTCAAACACGCCCTTCATTTACGCGCGCCGCCGGTTTGGAAACCGGCGGCGCCTTCGTCTCCGAACGCAGCCATCCTTTCCTACGTCCTGTCATCCTGTCAAAAAAAACAATCCCCTGGGGCAGTGACTGCCCGTCTGCTGGATGGCGATGCGGCGGAGTTGGATCAGGCAACGCGATGTGAATTATAAATGTTACTATTTTTGACTTGCTTAATCCCGCAAAAGCAGTAGAAATTTAATCATGGAGTCACAGGCTTCCACAAAAGATTATATTATTTGGGGAATAGACGATTCTACTTACGGCCCGGTGGAGTTGTCCGTCTTGATCGAATGGATCAAAGACGAACGGGTATTGCCTGAAAGCTGGATCTTCGCGCGCAAGCAAGGTATCTGGCAAAAAGCTTCGGAGATTGGCGAGCTTAAGGATTTCTTCAAAACAGAATTACCACCCGTTTCCGTCGGTCCAACGGTAGTCTCTTTCAAACCGGGTGCCCTGCGCCGGATCAAGATTCTTGCCAAATTAAATGATGCCCAGCTGGCTCACCTCTCGGATTTTTTGGAATATCAACCGGTCTTGCAGCATGCCCAAGTGGTCAAACAAGGTGAACCGGGTGACGCGATGTATCTCATCATGAGCGGAGAATTAAGGGCGCGGACCATGGTTGGGGGCAGGGAAACGATCCTGATGACCTTGGGCACCGGAGAATTCTTTGGAGAAATGTCCCTGTTCGACCAGGGCCCGCGTTCGGCGGATGTCGTTGCTAACGTGGATAGTTCCGTTTTAAGACTGACCGCCGCCTCCTTCGAGCGGCTCACCCGCGAGATGCCGAGTCTGTCGACACCCTTTTTGCAAGCCACATCCCGGACCCTGTCCGCACGTATCCGTGCCGCCAACAAGCGCCTGACCGGCGTGATCCAACAATTCTCCGCCAGCCGCGAACTGAACTAAATCTCGGACACTGACTCACGTCCGACATTTTCCAGCCAAATCAGCCATCGACCTCCAGCGAAACCGAAGGCATGACGGACGTGGATGGGTTAAAGCCCGCTTAGCCCTTCGGTCAGCGCCGTGGGCGCGACACCTTTGTAGTTGAAGCACGCCCATCAAACCAAACTCCGTACGGAACGACATATTGGTTCTCTTCCAAATCAGGATGATGTCTCACCTGATACAGTTTCCAGGAGCCGACTGAAAATAACTCCGCGGCGACAAATGATTCGCGGCCGGGCAAAAATGGCGTCGGCGCCTTTCCATAGGCGACACCTATGGCATCCAATGGAAACAAGTATTTTAAGAATGGCTCGAAGAATGTTTTATTCATCTCGGACTGAAACACGTTTGTGTAAAGCCAATTGAAGCTTTCACTGCAAACCACTCAAAGCCGGGGGGATCTGTCGGCACCGCCGATGGATCCCTTCAAAAAAGAAAAAATAAAGCGCCATGAACTTTCCATTAACATCAACCGCCAGAATGATCCTCGCCAGCGCTGCTTTATTGGCCGCCCATTCAGTCGAAGCAGCAATCCAAGTTACTTTTGACGCAGCCAATTCAAATATTGGCGCAGGCATTTATACTTTCGACCTATTGAACGTTCCAACCAGTCCAATACCCGCTTACAATTCGGTGTTTGATTTTACCGGCTTGGCCAAGCCCGCTGCCGGTGGCATCTACAATGCCCTGGATCCCGTGGTATCGAAGGGCGCCCCGACAGGATGGAATTATGACGTGACGACCCCCAATGTGGCTGAATGGTATTTTGATAACACTGCGGGTGCGGTTAATGGCATTTTCGAGATCCAGATGACACCAAACCTCAGCGGCACTATCAACTGGCAGCTCGCGGTTCCTGGCAATAATGCTGATACCGCCATCGGCACCGTGGCGATCACCGTGCCGGAGCCGGGTCAATATGGAGAAATCGGCGGTCTGATCGCATTCGGCCTGGTGACATTTGCAGCCTGCCGCCGTTCCCGGCAACCAGCCAGGATTCGCTGATAAATAATCTCTCGCTGGAGCGCTGCCATCGACCTCCAGCAAAGCCGAAGGCATGACAGACATGGAGCGATTAAAAGTTACTTGGCCCGTCGATCAGCGCCGTGGGCGCGTCATTAAGGCCCGCCATCTCACCAAGGGCGATGGAGGTCGGGACGCCGTTTTCGGTTTTCCCGAACGCGCGCTTCCATGCTTAGTTCTGGTGAATTGTCGGGAGAAACTTGGGCCGGCTGTACCGCAGTATTGATCGCCGCCATCTCGCCATCGATTACTCCGAGCAACGCTTGCCGGCCCTGACGGGTCTCGGCTGAACTTGTGAACACCGCCGGCAATTTTTCGAACCACGCCGAAATGCGATCCGTAAAAGCAGCGATGTTCTTCTGTACCACGGCGGCGGAAACCTTGTCGGTCTTGGTAAAGACGAGGACGAACGGCACCGCGCGGCGCACCAGCCATTCCACGAATTTCAGATCTATTTCTTGCGGCGCCAGACCGGACTCGATTAACGCAAAGACCAGGCAAAGGTTCGGGCGATTCTCCAGGTAATCGTTCACGACTCGGTTGAAACGGAGAGTGTTCTTCCGCGAACCCTGGGCAAAGCCATATCCCGGCAGATCCACCAGCCGCCAACATTGGTCGACTGTGAAGACGTTGATGAGCTTCGTGAACCCCGGGGTGGGCGAGACGCGGGCCAATCCCTGCTCCCCCGCCAGCAGGTTCAGCAATGAGGACTTGCCCACGTTCGAGCGGCCGATGAAGGCGAACTCCGGCAGCGACTCGTCCGGACACGACTCCAAATCCGGCGCGCTGCGGTCAAAAATGACGGATGAAATATTCACGATGGAAAACCCACCGCCGATTGTCGCACAAGTCCGCCGTATTGATACCCTTATTGTCGGAAAAGCGGCTTTTCAATCTTCCTCGTTCACCGCGTTACGGGCTCCGCGGTCGCTCTGCTTGCGATCTTGCCAGGCCGATCGCTTTTCGGATTCGCGCAAGTAGCGGATTTCGAGTTGGAGTCTGAGAAAGCTGTCATACCGCTCGCGCGGAAGCGTGCCGGCGGCCAGCGCTTCGAGCACCGCACAGTGCTTCTCCTTCGTATGGCTGCAATCGCGGAAGCGGCAGCGCACCGACAACGCGTCAACCTCGGGAAAACTCTGCTTCGATCCTTCACTGGCAATCCAGATGTGGAATTCTCTCATCCCCGGCGTGTCAATCACCACGCCGCCTTGCGGGAGGAAAATCATCTCGCGCCACGAAGTCGTATGCCGGCCCTTGGCGTCATGCGTGCGGACTTCCAGCGTGGCCTGGATGTCTTCTCCGTAAAGACGGTTGATGAGGCTCGACTTTCCCACGCCCGAGGTGCCGATGAACACCGCGGTGTCGCCGGGCTTGATCAATTGCGCCAGTTTGTTCACGCCGCGCCCGGTGAGCGCACACGCCGCGAGTACCAAAGCGTCGCCGGCCACACGCGTGGCGTCCGCGATCCTGGCCTCAAGGTCGTCGCACAAATCAATTTTATTGAGGAGGACCACCGGACGCGCGCCGCTTTCGTGCACCATGACCAGCATCTGCTCCAGACGCGCGGCGTCGAAGCTCCCGTCCGCGCCGGTTACCATGAACGCCGTGTCGATATTCGTGGCCAGGATATGCTCGGTGCCGCCACGGCCGGTTATTTTGCGACAGAGTTTGGTGCGTCGCGGAAGAATGGCCTGAATCATCGCCTTCTCCTCCTTGGCCACTAGTTTTACCGCGACCCAATCCCCCACCTTGGGAAGCTTTGCATTGGACCCGCGGGCTTCGTGGAGGCAATGACCGGTGACCTGCGCCAGAAGTTCCGCCTCCGCGGTCCAGACACGGAAGAAATGTTTATCCTCCACCGCCACGCGAGCCGGAACCAGACCCTTGGCCTGGTAAGGCGCGAACTGCTGATCGAGTTCAGCATTCCAGCCCAACTTCGTCAGGTCCATAGAGGCATGTTAATTGAATCATTCATGGCTACGAATCCCATCTTCACTCCGGCCTCGGCACCGGCGCTCAGACAGGCTCTCAAGAAAAGTAACAGTTGAAATAATCAGTCCTACGATGTTGATATTTCAAGATTCGCTACGCAATGCATTTCAGCTTGGCCACCGCCCTCGGGCACATCCTGACACTGCCCCGTGAACAACATTATCGCTTTCCCCATCGTTGTACCGCAGGCCTCCGAGCCTGCCGTATCGCGGGTTTCCAAACCCGCATGCCTCCCACCGCTCGAATTGCACCTATGATAACCCAATCACTGTTGCCGAGGTTTTGTATCATTGCTGCAATGTCAACATCCATTTTGCCTATGATCCTCTTTTTTAGAATTGGGTTTGTTTCGCACGCCAATACTTTTGAGAAATCCACATCAGGAATCGGTGCCGCCTTTTCCGGTGTTGCTCCGAAAAAGCTCTCTGCTCTTTTTCCAAGTCTGCGAGTGGCTTTAACGCTGCGGCGTTTGTTTTCGCCTCGGTTAACATTCGTTCTTTGAAGTCACGCTTTTTGCCGCGAACACCCCCATAGCTGCTCAATCGCTTTACTGTCCTTTTCAAACTGTTCAACGAAATACTCATTCAGACTTTTGGTAAGAGATTCCGGCGTCGTTTGCTGACAAAACGGGCAATATGCATCATTGACCGCATAAAATGCTTTGCCTTCCCTAATGCGGCAGCTGTCAGGTACAGCCCAGCCAAAGTAGTTTCGGTTGAGAAGACGGTTGTCAGCGGAATGCCGCAGATTGACCGGATTTCAACCAGCCATATTGAAAAGCAGAATCACACCTTGCACATGCACTGCCGCCGGTTGACCCGTCTCACCAATGCTTTCAGCAAAAAGATTGAGAATTTTGAGGCTGCGGTCGCACTCAATTTCGCGTATTACAACTTCTGAAAAGTTCATGGTGCGATTCGCTGCACGCCTGCAATGGAAGCGCGCATCGAAAAGAGCCAATGGACGGTTGCGGAACTGGTTCAACGTTGTGGAGAATAAACAAGATTGCATTGCACGGGTTCAAGTCGTCGTTTCGCGGCTTCACAACTGCGGAGCGGTTTGGCCTGAGAACGTTCCGGTCCATGAAACCTTTCGCGGCCGGACTGTCTGGCAGGGCCAAGTGGAGTTATTTGATTTAAACGGCCAGCCAAAGGCCAAGTGTGCTTATGGCCGGTCACACCGTGACGGTGCAGACGACCAGGGCGAACGGTTTGTGACGGTTCTGGAGGTTCCACCAGTTGAATCTGCGCTGACCGCTGTGCCGGTTGGTCTTGTGGCGGATGGGAAGAAAGGTGAAAAATGATTTTGGCACTATTAGGTCGGAATGGTTCCCCAGACAATTTTTCAAATCAACATCCTTGGTCATACATGGCAGGTGTGGTTCTGATAATTGTTTTTTTGATTTGGAAAATTCGAAACTAAGACACTACCACCCATCGGAATGCCTGCACCACGTCCAAAACTTGCTCGACCACATCCCAGTTCAAGGAATACAAAACTTGAGACGATTATCGGGCGGCGAATCCGACCGAAAGACCGATTACGCCGCAAACTCGACTTTCGCTGGAAGTGGGACACATTTTCCTCGGGTAACTTCGTATAATGCCATCCGATTCCGACATTCTCCAAACGATCGCACAGGCGTTCGCTGAATGCCGTCGCCCCGAGCACTTCACGGACTACACGCACTGCGAGGAGTGCGCCGAGTATGATGAGGTCTTGCGCTCACGCGACGTTCATACACTCCAAATCGAGGATGTTGGCAATCCGGGATGGGATCCAATTGGCTTCGCTTCACCCGAGGGCTTCGTTTACTATCTGCCAGCACTCACACGCCTCGCTCTCGCCGAACCAGACTATGCGCACGGATGGTATGGTGCACAGTTGCTTTTTCACTTCCTCAGCGATGGACGCAAAAATCGTCGGCTCCTGGCTTGCACGCAAGAGCAGAGGCTCGCCATTCTTCAGTTTCTGAGGTACTTGGTCGAGACGAGGGCTTCGCTCGCAGATAATTATTGCTGCACCGATGATTTGTTTCAGGAACTTGAGATTTGGTCAGACGAAAGTCCAGTCGCCTAACCCGCCTTCACCCGAAAGTGCACAATCAGAGCGGGGAGGATTAAAGTTCGACCGCCCTTGGCCGGCTCAATTCGAGCTAAATCCCTTCAAAATAGAGCTGTATTTCACTTTGAAGCATAGTGCTCAATTCGACAATATGCATATATTTTACATATAGTTTTGAGTAGAATTCGCTCGCAAAATCTTTAAAAACCATTGATTTTACTAGCGAATACTGGGAATGGCGGAGAGAGGGGGATTCGAACGCCCTCAATACCGCTTTGCTGTTCAGAGTGACAGACCGCGACAGCCAGAGTCAAGTCGTGACTTCCGCCTTTGTTTGCAATGATATTTTCTGTTTTTAACTCCCTCGTTTCAGTGACAGGTCGTGACACCGTTTGACCCGTCGGGCCTAAATTTCGGGAGTCTATTCGGGAGTCACCACCAAATGACGGCAACGTGTCCATCACTTCGCGCAACGGCAGTTGCCCGGCGTCTGTGTAGGTCTTCATCGTCAGGCGCATATCACTGTGCCGCGCCAATTCCATCGCAAGCCGGGGATGCACCTTCATGGTCGAGAGCCGCGTGATGAATGTCGTTCGCAGCGCGTGATAATCCATGCGGTGTCCGCGTTCGTCCAGAAACGATATGCCCGCTTTTTTCAAGTCCTGCCGGAATTCTTTCATCTTCGGGACGCCGTTGACCAGCACCAGATCGTTCGCTTTGCAGTTCGCCGGTTTCTGCTGTTGCAATGCCTTGGCCAGGTCACGATGCAACGGCAACGACTGTTCCTTCCGGTTTTTGTTCACGGCGGCATGGAGGCGCAGTAACCCACCGTTATCGCCCAACACCAAATCAGACCAATGCAGCGTCTTTGCCTCGTTACGCCGCAAACCCGCATATAGGGGCAGCATATAGGCCAATTGATTCTTGCCCGCAACTTGCAATAACTGGATGGCCTGTGCATCTGACAACGCCCGCCGTTGAACTCGTTCCTTGCCACGCGTGTCCGTCCGCTCCACCAGTTCAAAGGGATTCACAGTAACGCGACTTTGCTTGCGCAGCCATGTCCAAAAGGCCGAGAGCGTGGCTAGATATTCATTCAGGGTCTTGGGCGCTTTGGTGACCTGTTCCTTGCGCCATGATTGAAACGAGGCGGGTGTGACATCCGCCAGCCGTGTCCAACGACATTCCCGCACCAGCCGCCGCAGCCGTGTGTTCACATGGCGCAGGTGATCTACCGACCGTCCCAAAACGGTCAACTCATTAACGTATTCTGAAATCAGATCAAGCAACGGACTTTGTGCCGCCTCCCGTTCTGCTTTGGCCGGAATTAGTCCTGCCGATTCATGTTCCAGTTCCTGAATCAGCTTGTTCAATTTTTGTTGGGCAACTTGCTTATCGGAGACGCCGAGGGAAATATCGCGCACCTTGTTGTCGCCGGTGAGTTTCACGCGCGCCCGGTATAACCGGCCCGTTGTCCGCTTACCGTTGCGATGCCGTTTGGGTTTGTAAATTCTCGCTTCCATATTTGATGCTCCTTTCGATTAACTTGGTTGACTCAATCTTTGAAAATAAACTTTGACCTGGCTTTCCAGCATTCCCACCGCGCGGCCAATCCGCCGCAATGGTGGCAACTCGCCGTTCTCCGCCTTCCGTCTCACCGTGCGCTTGCACACGCCAAAAATCCGTTCCAGCTCGGGCAGACGGATCAGCCGGTCATTAAATTGATGCTCGGTTGGCATAGGCCATCATTCCTCCTGCTCCTTTGGTCCGCCTTTTAATTTCCAAGTCTTTCTTTTCTTGTCCCATTCCATTCCCATTTGCAGCCGCTTCCGAAACGTTTCGGCTTTCCCGCCGGACAACATCGCCGCTTGCAGTTCCGCCATCAGATAATGCCAGTCCTGCTGCTTATCCTCCCTGGTAAAATCCTTATGATCCCGATACTTCACTTTCCGGTTGCCTTTGTCCTTCGGGTCGGTGCTGGCAAAATCATCGGCCTCTTTCGCTTCCTTGGGAGTTTTTGGCTCCTCCTTGATCGAGGTCGGTCGGAGGCGATCCCATAAACGGAGCGGATTTTCATTCGGTTCATCAATGTAGCCCACCTTGCGTTTCATTTCCGCCGCCCAAGCCTTGCATTCGCTGACGGACACCGCAATGTAAGGCCGTTGCTTGGCTTTGCGTTTTGCCCCAAACAACGTGGTTTCCTCGCTGGTGATATAAAAGAAAAAGGCGGTCAATTTGCCTTCCTTGATGCGTTTGTGGACGCCCGCTCGTGAGACCGGCACGAATAGCACGACCCCGTTGGTCGAAAGTCCCACGTCGCCTTGGTAATACTCGCCAAGGGCTTCAAACCATTCAGCGCATTGAGCGTGCGTCCCCTCCCGGCGATACGCGCGCGTGCCGGGCGTCGGCTCGCCCACCAGCTCGCGCAATTCTTTCGGCACCTCGATGAATGGAAACTGAATAAACGGCATTTGTTTGAGTGTAGTCTAAAATATGCAACTGTCAACCATAACATCGCAATTGTATTTCAGAGTGTCGTGCCATCCGCTTGGCTGCCGTCTCGCACCTGGCTTGCCCTTGAACTGAATTGCAGAAACTCCGGCTGGAAATCCCGCCGCGCCTTCCTAACCAGCCACGTCCCCAGCGCGCCGAGCACTGTCAAGGTGGAGCCGCAAAAAGAAAACCCCGCGCGAAGCGCCTCGGTTTATTTTGGACAACCTTGACAGGCGCAGTCGAGCCATACAATGAACGAAACGAGGCGCGCCGGAGTCAGCCCTTGCGAATGCACTTTTGCTTCGACGGATTAAATGTCGCTTGTGATTTACCGATACTTGCTTAAGTTGGCTGTCAGCAAACTAATGTCGGCAACGTATGCAAAAGCCAAGCCCGCTTCAAATCAGTTTTGGCGTTTCGATTTTATTTCACGCTGTTTTGTTCGGTGCGCTTGGAATTTTCGGATTTAGCACGAGCAGGCCGGCGCTTCAGCAAAATGACGATCTTGTCACGCTAACTTTGATTGCCGCGCCGGATGAACCCGCTGCTCCGTTGTCGGTCGTGAAAGTCATCACGGCAGCCGTCTTTCAACCATTGCCGTTAGAGAAACCTGTTCCCATCGAACCGCTCAAGCAACCAACGCCGCCTGAACCGCAGCCGGTTGTTCCTATTCCGCAACCAGTTCAAGTCGTCGTCGCGAAGACGGTTTCGCAAACGGAATTTCAGGGCGACGCGAGTTCTCCGAAGCCGGGAACGGATGCCATTACTGTGCAAGCGCAGCCGGACATTCGGGCAAAACCTAACTACCTGAAAAATCCAGAGCCGGTTTATCCCGAACTGGCACGGCGGCGGCGGCAGGAAGGGCTTGTTTTGCTGGCTGTAAAAATAACGGCGCAAGGCCGCGCCGAGCGCGTTGAAATTAAAAAATCCTCCGGCTTTTCCCTGCTCGACAATGCCGCTGTTGAAGCCGTGTGCGATTGGGAATTTCAACCCGCCCGCATCGGTTCGCTTGCGCTTGAATCTGAAATTGAAGTGCCAGTGCGTTTTGAATTAACGCCGCAATAGAAACCGCAATCAACGTCATAAATGTCCATAGCCAAAAACAGACTGCGCCTGCTTAAAATTCATTCTGCTTTTTCGGAGTCCAATCCCAAGTGACGACGTTTTTTGAGCAGAGTGGCGCGGTTCATTTTGAGAAACCTTGCGAGAACAGTTGGCTTCTGCTCGAAGTGTTGCATCAAATGTTTTAGCAGGGTTGATTCCACCTCGGCATGGAGTTCCTTGTAGGACGCCCCGGTCTGAACCTTGGATGCCACCCAGCGTTGCAAAACTCCGTTGAGATCAATGTTCGCTGGCTCGTCGGCTGACAAGCCAACGGCCTTGGGCAAGTGATGAGGTTGGATGATTTTGCCGGAACAGGCGGCGACGGCGTGTTCGAGGGCGTTGCGTAATTCACGCACATTGCCGGGCCAGCTATAATTCATCAGCAGCCGGCTGGTGTCCGAGGCAAATGCCAACTCGCGGCCAGCCGAAAGCCGGTTTAGAAAAAACGCGCTCAAAGCCGGGATGTCTTCGCTGCGTTTGGCGAGAGGCGGCAGTTCGACTTCCAGCACATGTAGCCGGTAGTAAAGGTCTTCGCGGAATCGTCCCGCCTGAACCTCATCGCGCAGGCTACGATGAGTGGCGGTGATCAGGCGCAAGTCCACGCGGAGGTCTTCACGGCCACCCACCCGGTTGAAGGTCTTTTCTTCGACAAAGCGCAGGAGTTTGGCTTGAATGGCCAGCGGAACATCCCCAATTTCGTCCAAGAACAAAGTGCCGCCTGCCGCGCGTTCCAAATGGCCGGGACGCATATCGCCCGCGCCGGTAAAAGAATTTTTTTCATGTCCAAAAAGTTCGCTTTCCAACAACTGTTCGGGCAGCGAGCCACAGAGCAAGGTGACGAATGGAGCATCGCGACGGCGGCTGTTGGCGTGGATAACTTGGGCGGCCAGCGTTTTTCCCGTGCCGGTCGGCCCCGTGAGCAGGGCTGGAGAATCGGTCGTGGCCGCACGGGCGATGGCCATGAATACGCGCTGCATCTCCGGGCTGGATCCGCCGAGCAACGCGCCAACCTCCGTGGCGGGCGGTGTGGCTGGACTTGCGGGTGCGGCTTCGGCCAGAAGATCAAGTATCGTCCTTTCCAGCTCGCGAAGGTCAAGCGGCTTGACCAGATAGGCTGCGGCACCAAGTTGTCGTGCGGCGACCGCGTTATCCAACGTGCCGCGCGCAGTGATGATGAGCACCGGCGGGCGCACCAAAGATTGATTAACATTCTCCAGCACACGCCACCCGCTGATGTCCGGCAGCCCAAGATCCAAAATGACCAGCGAAAAAATTTCCTTCTTCAATATTTGCAGTCCGCGTTGGCCGGAGGCGCACAGCGTGGTCTCGGCGTCAAGACGTTCGCAAACCGTGGCCAGCGCCTTGGCCAACGCAGCCTCGTCTTCGATGATCAATATTTTGCGATTCGTCATAGAATGACACGCACGACCGCTCCGCCTTCCGTCCGATTGCCGATGACCAGTCGTCCATCATGGGCGCGAACAATCTTCTGCGCCACGCTCAGGCCAAGTCCCATTCCGCCTTCCTTTTCCGAATACAGCGTGTTCGCCGCGCGCCGAAGCGCCGTCGGCGAAAAACCTGGGCCGGTATCAGCAAAACAAATTTCCTCTTCCGAAACGGTGATGGAAAGTGTTCCGCCTTCAGGCATGGCTTGGATGGCATTGAGGACGATGTTGTGAAAAACCTGGCCGAGGCGGTGGGTGTCCGCTTGGACGCGCCGATAGGGCGATGCCGTTACTTCAATATGGACTTTCGCATGATCAGCGGCGGGCGCGAGCACTCGCACGGTTTGAGCGATCAATTCCACCAGAACAATTTCTGTCTTTCGCGGCGGTTCCGGTCTGGCCAGAAACATCCATTGATTGAGCATATCCTCGATTTTTGCAGCTTCAAAAACAATCAGTCCCGCATTAACCGGCTCTTTTTGTTCCAACAATTGACCGTGCAGCCGGATGGCGGCAATGGGATTGCGAATCTCGTGCGCCAGAGAAGTCGCAATTGAGCCGAGCAATCCAAAGCGTTGGGCGTCGAGCGACGGAAGTGTCACCGCCCATGCCAGGGCAAACCAGAGCGCCCAAAAAGCCGTCAGCGCGCCCAGGGAAATCGGTTGCAGCAGCACATCGCGCAAACGCGGGCGTTCACGGATCAAAGTCAGTTCCGTTCCAGAATTGATGGGGACGGTCACGGCTTCATGGCGGGCATCCGGTGCTGCCACGCGTTGGAACTGCACATCAACGCCTAGCAACTGGCTGGGATGATCCGCAAGAAACTCGGTTTGGAAAGAACGGGCGTCGCGCATGAAATTGGCGTTGGCCTTGGCCGGAATTCCTGCGGCATCTTCTTGATTTTTAGCTTCGATGGAGTCGCGGATATAATCCGCATTGAGTTCGGCCAGCGCCACAAATTCGGAATGCGACTGGCGTTGAAAGGCCGAGTTGAGCAACAAGACAATCCCAACGGTTCCGACCGCCGCGAAGATTAAAAGTGGCCCGACAATACGAATCCAATGACGATGTTGCACGGATACTTTTTATACATTATTAGCCCCTAAATGAGCAATAACTATTCCGTTTCAGCATTCCAAGTTCATCGCCATTTTATGTAACCTGCTGTTTATATGACGATTGCATTATTGCATATCGTCTGGCCGGTAAAGTGCTGATCACGGTGCATAAAATTCTGTTCCACCGCATTTATCGTCTTTGGCAAAAGAACAAAATAGTTGAGCATGAAAATCATTCTCCAAAAAACACCATTCACTGCCCTCATTTGTATTGCAGTTCTGTTTTGCACCGCTGCGTTGAAAGGTCAGACGAACGGCGGTTACCAGATTTTTGTCTCCAACGAGCATTCCGGCACCATCACGGTCATCAACGGCGCGGATTTCAAAGTAACCGACACGATTGTCGCCGGCAAACGTCCGCGCGGCATCCATGCGAGTCCTGATGGGAAAACGGTTTATGTCGCGTTGAGCGGCACGCCCATCGAGCCGCCGCCGCAGCTCGACGCGAACGGCAACCCGATTTTTGAAAAAGGCCACGACGATGATGACGACGCCGAGGCCAAATCCGACAAGGCCGCCGACGGCATGGGCATCATTGACGCCGTGCAGAAAAAATTCCTGCGTAAAATCCCCGTCGGCTCGGACCCGGAACAGTTTGCCATCAGCAAGGACGGCAAGCGCATTTACATTTCCAATGAAGATGTCGGCGCGGCGACCGTTCTTGATGCCGACACGGGGAAAAACCTGACGTTCATCCCCGTCACGCGCGAACCCGAGGGCGCGGGCGTGCGGCCTGACGGAAAAGTTTTCTACATCACCTGCGAAACCGGCGGCGATGTTTTCGCCATTGACGCGGAAACTTTCAAAGTCATCGGCCACATCGTCGTTCATCCGCGCCCGCGCAGCATCGCGTTTCTGCCGGACGGTTCGCGCGCGTTCGTTCCGTCGGAATCCGTCGGCGAACTCAATGTGATTGACACCGTGAACCAAAAACTTTTGCAAGTCATCACGCTGCCGAAAGGTTCGCGCCCGCAGTGCGTCCTGGTTTCGCCGGACGGGAAAAAAGTTTATGCCAGCACCGGGCGCGGCGGCACGGTGGTCGTGGTGGACGCGAACACTTACGAAGTGCTGAACACGATTCCGGTCGGCAAGCGTCCGTGGGGCATCACCTTTTCGCCGGACGGAAAATATCTGTTCGCCGCCAACGGCCCGTCGGACGACGTTTCGGTGGTTGACCTCGCGACCGAAAAGGAAATCGCGCGCGTCAAATCGCCCGGCAGTCCGTGGGGTGTCGTCGCCGTGCCCGATGCACTATGAAAACCTAAACTTGATGCTAATGAATCGAAATCAGTCGTCTATGAAATTTCGCCCGAATTTGCATTTCAGCGCAACGATGATGCTTGCTGCCGCTCAGCTTCTAGCATCGCCGGTTTTGAAATCGGCGGAGATTGCCCCCACCAATTCGCCAGCCGCTGCCAGCGACACGAATTCCCCGATAACTCTTCCTGAAATTACAGTGGTTGGGCATCCTGTGCCGGATTCGCTCACTTCGCCTTCCGCTGAAAAATCTGCCGAGCAGAACAAGGAAATTCCCGGCGGTTTCACTGTCAAGACGGCGGATGAAATGAAAAAAGGCCGCACGTCAAATTTTCTGGATTTGCTTCAGGGTGTGCCAGGATTGTTCATGCAAAGTGAAAATGGCGTTGAAATGTCCAAGGTTTCGATTCGCGGTTCGGGAATTGAATCTGACGACGAGCCGTTGGGCGTGGAATTTTTGCTGGACGGAATCAGTTTCGACCAAGGCGACGGCGAAACGATCATCGAGGACTTTGACGTGAGCACGTTGAAATACGCGGAAGTGTATCGCGGCGCAACTGCTTTCAAATACGGTTCGCTGACGATGGGCGGCGCGATCAATCTCGTTCCGTTCACGGGTTATGATGCGCCGCCGTATCAAATTCAGATGCAAGGTGGGAGTTATGGTTTTGTGCGAGGCGAGGCGAGCGCCGCTGGTGTTGACGGGCCAATTGATTATTATGCCTCGTTGTCAGCGCGTTACCGCGACGGCTATCGCGCACACAGTCAGGAGAACACCGAACTTTTGTTCGCCGACATTGGAGACAAAATCAGCGACAACCTTGAAAACCGTTTTTATCTGACCGTGGATCAGGAGAATCGCCAGTTGCCCGGTGGATTGACGCAATCGCAAATGCAGGCTGATCCGCAACAGGCCGACCCGCTGGCCGCGCCGCAGGATTACAGCAAGCAATGGTATTATGTGCGGCTCGCCGACAAAATGAGTTACGAAAAGGACGGACAGGAACTGGATGCGAGCGTGTATTGGTGGCATCGCGAATTGTTGGAGAAAGGTTTTTATGATCCAAATGATTACGAACAGGGCATCCAGAACTATCATGCGGACGACGGCGGCATCAACTTGAATTCAGTCACACACAGCGAACTTTTCGGGAGGCAGAACATTCTCACAATCGGAGCAAGTCCGGCGTTTGAAACCGAGCAGGATCACAATTACGCAAATATCGGTGGTGCAGAGGGAGACACCATCGCGAAGGATTTGGAACTGTCGGTCAATGTGCCGGTGTATCTGGAAAACCAGCATTATCTCACGGAAAAACTTTCGCTGCTGACCGGCTTGCAGGGAATTTATGTGCTGCGGCATTTTTATGATTACTTCAACGACACGGTTGACGGCGACCAGTCCCACGAGAATAATTATTTCGGTTTGAATCCTAAAATCGGTTTGCTCTATGAATTGAACGACGACAGCCACGCATTCATCAATTTCAGCCGCACATTTCAGCCGCCGTCGTTCGACAACATGGTTACTTTTGACGATGGCCCCGGCGTCAGTCTTGTCTACACGCCGCTCCAACCGCAACACGCGTGGACGATTGAAACCGGCACGCGCGGCAAGCAAGGCCGTTTCGATTGGGACTTGGCACTTTATCATTCATGGGTGCGGGACGAACTTCAGGATCTTTACGATGCCGAGGATCAGGACCGCGGCGATGTCAACGTCGCGCGCTCCTATCATCAGGGCATTGAAGCCGGCCTTGGCATCGAACTGTGGAATTCAAAAAAGATAAACGCCGAGGACGGACAATCGTTGAAATTAAACCAAACCTACACGCTCAACGATTTTCACTTCGACCACGATCCGGTTTATGGCAACAATCGTATTGCTGCAATTCCCATCCATGTTTATGAGGCGGAATTGATGTATGAATCGCCGTGCGGTTTTTACGCCGGGCCGAATGTCCAATGCAATCTCTCCAGCTATCCGGTTGACCAGCAAAACACGCTTTATGCCGGCGCTTATGCGCTGCTCGGATTCAAGACCGGTTATGCCTTCAAGTGGGGAAGATCAAAGGTTTCAGTTTTTGTCGAAGCAAAAAATTTGACGGACGAAAATTATGCCGCCTCGGTTGATCCGATCCCCAATGCACAAGTCCCAGGTAACCCGCAGGTTTTTCATCCGGGCGATGGACGTTCCTTTTACGGCGGTGTAACGTGGAGTTGGTGAAATCTGCTTGGCTTTTACTTCACGTTAGGGACGGCGTCGACACCCCACGGACTCCGAAACCGGCCAGACAAAACCACCTCGAAATAAAAACCACAGGCAGCGCAGTCATGGTTCATTTCTAAAATCCCGCGACTTCAGAGCCGTTAGGTGCGCTCCGATTTCAGAAGCGGACTTTCACTGTGTTCATCTTCACCCAACTTGATACGTTCAATCGAACGGAATTTGTGGCGGCTTTCTGAAACTAGAAAGCGTAGATTTTTGGAAGACACCATCCCCTAACAAAATCGTTGTGGAAAAAACGGGGCAAAACCGGAGCGACAAAAAGCGATAAAAGGCGGCAACGAACTTGTCGCAATATGACGCCTTTTGTCGCTGGCAATTTGCCGCTAGTTGTCGCCTTTTGCCGCCAGCAGTCATACACACGGCGGAACTGATGAAGGAAACGAGGCAATTTTCCGTCAGACATCTTCCCTTAGCACAGCTTTAGGCTATGACCGCCGCCGCAAATGTTGCGCGAAATTTGCGCAACTGTTGCGTAACAAGTTCAACTCAATCAAACATCATTCAACACGGCTCAACATCAGTCGTTCATGCTGCTGGAATCATCCGGCCAAGTCACACCCAGGACAAACGCAAGGGAGCGGCGAAAAGTGGAAATTAGTCAAGGCACGCGTTACCCCTTATTTTAACAAGGTGTTTACGGCTCGCCAAAATCTCGCCGAATGTTGCGCGAAATGCTTCGTTTGTGCTAACCGTCCGTTGACACCCTGTTGCTTCGGATGTTGCCTCGCTTATTGCCAACCATATTGCGAATGTTCGCATCTTTCAAACTGACTCCGCGTGAATCGCCGTCTCATGGTATGGCTCGCTGCGCGTCGTCAAGGTTGTGCCTTCGGCCTCCACCTGTGACTACGCTTGCTTCGCCAAAGACGATAGCGATTAAGGATTCACGCTGGAAGTGTCACGGTCGTTGGGAAATTTCTGTCAGCGAACCGGCGTTATTATTTGGCATGAGACGCGATGCGCTGGCGGATTTCAGCCAGCAACTTCCGTCCGCGTGCCGGATTGCCGCGCTTCTGGCGCACCACAAAACGGGCTTCAGCCTGGCGCTCGGTGATGACGTGCGTGACAAAGTTGTCAAACAGCCTTTGCACACTCGTGCCGGTGGATCGCGCCGCGCCCAGCAACGCTTTGTGCCGTGAGTTATCACAACGATAAGGGATGGTTTTCATTTTACGATTTTCAGATGTTGCGCCGGTGTCACCACGCGCGGCGAGGCAAATTTAAGCTCGCCCCGCCCAAAGTCGCGCGTGTTGTGCGTGACCAGATGTTCCACGCCACCGGCTATCGCCAGTTCCAAAACGTGGTCGTCGTCCGCATCCGGCAGGTTTGGCCGCCAGCGAAAATAAATTGGCTGCCAGATCGCCGCCGCACAGAAATCATCCAACAACGCTTCGCGTTCCGCCACCGTCACCGGCACGCCCCGCCACAAACTTTCCCGCTGCACCAGTTGCTCGTATTCCGCAAACAGGGCGTCACCCATGACGGCTTGATCGTCATGCGCCAGACAGCGATCAAACACTTCCGCGCTCGCGCCCTCCTGACTGCGCAGGGCGGCGACGAAAACATTGGTGTCTTGCACGATTTCCATGCGCTATAAAATGACATCACAGGTGATGCCAGTCAAGCGGAAGGTTAATTTGCCCGGTTTTTGCGACTTTTGGCCGGAGTTTAATAACCCAATTCACTGGCTGGCAGCAATTCCACTTTGGCAATGTGCGGCCCGCGTGACCTGTATGGAGAATTCTCGCTTGGTGGAACCGGAACATTGCTCGTAACAGTCGGCGCAGCGGTCGGCACTGTTTTTTTGGCCACGTCCGGCGCACTTTGAGGCGCAGCAGGAATGTTGACGGCTGGCGTGGTCTGGGCGCGCTTCCGTCGTTTGCGCCGCTTGCCGCCTTCCAAGACGACGCGGCCGTATTCGGCCACGCGCGCCCGGCTGGTCTTTACACCATTTTGTATCAGCAATTCAGCGATGGCGGCGTAGGACGCATTTTTACCCCGCAATTCCATGATGGAATCATGGAACGGTTTCAAATTGCTGAAGGGAATGCGATTCGGATCGGGCTGATATTCTTGAATCGCTTTGCGCAGCAATTCAAGGTTGGGTGTTGATGGTGATGTGTTCATAATTCTGGGGAGTCATGGTTGAAAGCGTGACGACAAAATTTCGGCGAGCCATCTTGCGAGATGTTTCACTGGTTATTGCGTTGTCTGTTGCGCGGACTGCGGTGCGGGCGTTGCGCGCCATGTTGCGAGTTGTCTCGCGAGTCACCCGCGCGGAAATTCGGCGGCATTGCGATTGCCACTGCCCGGCAATTGCCGGGAAATTGTGCGGAAGTGAGCGAGACATCTCGCCAGATTTCTTGCCGGATGGTTTGCGGACATTGCGTGACCGTCTCGCGAGACTCCGCTGAATCATCGGCGAGCGAATGGCGAGTCGTAAAAACCTTACAAAGTTAAGGGGTAAGGCTTGTTTTGCATAAAGGGGCAATTCCATGACGTGCGCTTGCACTGCGCTTGATAAATTGTTGCACACGATTGTTCGTGCTTCGTCAAAATGACCGTGCAAATTTGATGGTGGAATTTGTGACGTGAAATTGAACGTGGCGGCATTTTCGTTTTTGCGATGGCACCGGGCACAGTCTGATTGCTGGGAATGAAATATGATCATGGTTCGTCCATTATTTCGTTGTCGTCATTTTGCACCGGGTGAATTACTGTGATGACGGTTGGCGGCGGTGATTGATTCGGCGGTCGCATCGTAAAAATGATGCCAGGAATGATCGTGGCGGAGTTTCCCTGTGATCGTCTCCGCCGCAAGCCGCCGCCCAACACCCAGGCAATCACTGCCAGGGACAGCCAGACGAACACGAGGTAAAGATAAACGCCGTAATTTGAGATCAGGGCGTCCAGAGCGTTGAACACGGGATTCAGCACGTCAGCCGGATTTAGCTTCATGGCTGGCCCTCCGCTGAATTGATGATGGCGAGAACTGCTGCTTTGAGTGGTGCCGGAAGTTTTGCCCAAGCCGTGACAATTCGTGTCAGGTCGGGACAGGAAGGGATTGAATTTCGGGAGTCTATTCGGGAGTCATCTTTCGATTTCCCAATAAAAAGTGGCGGAGAGAGGGGGATTCGAACCCCAAATCACCGCTTGGCTGTTCAGAGTGACAGAGTGCGACAACTGGAGTCAAGTTGCGACTTTCATCAATGTTTCCAACGGTTTTTCCTACCTTGATGGACTTCAAGCCGATGACCGACGGTGACACGAATTGACCGCCTGCGACTAAAGTTTGTGAGTCTATTTGTGAGTCATCAAACGCGGGCAGTCCTCGGACGGTTGCCGCCAGCGGCAGTTGCGCTGCGTCCGTGTAAGTTTTCATCGTCAGACGCATATCGCTGTGCCGCGCCAGTTCCATTGCTTCACGCGGCGAAACACCTGCCCGTTGCAAGCGCGTGATGTAGGTCATTCGCATCGCATGGAAGTCCACCCGATGCCCGCGTTCGTCCACGAGCGGAATGCCTGCGGTCTTGAAATCCGCGCGGATCACTTTCATCGCCGGAACCCGTTCAGGAAACACCATAGTTTCCGGCGTCAATTTTCCGGCGGATTTCATTGCCTGCAATACCCTCACCAGTTCGGGATGCAGCGGGCGCGGTTGTTCCTTGCGGCTCTTGCTCTTTGCCACTGGAACGGCATAAAACGGATTGGCCACGTCCAAATGCAAATCACCCCAACGCAACGAATT
>Ga0302197_10001874_pt1 | contig 19720 bp, 13 predicted proteins | sample II_Bog_N2_1_FD_193526 | JGI IMG/M metagenome (GOLD analysis project Ga0302197, IMG submission 193526) | Peat permafrost microbial communities from Stordalen Mire near Abisko, Sweden - II_Bog_N2_1 | ecosystem: Environmental > Terrestrial > Soil > Wetlands > Peat | place: Sweden: Abisko...
TCTGGCAGCGACAGGCCAGCCTGGCCGATCTGCGCAATCTGCTTGGACGAGTCCTTCTCGTCCTGGCTAACTCCGAAACGAAACAGCGGCGCGGGGTTGCCCTGTGAAGCGAGTTTACCGATCAGCTTGGCCAGTTGGTGTGCGTCCTTCAGATCGGCGATGCGCTTCAGGGACGGCTCCAGGGGCGTCAGGCTCTTGGTCTCCACCAGGTCGGTGTTCATGCAGGCGGCAAAGTAGTCTCCGTACTGCTTTTCGAGCGGCGTCTTGGGCTTCGCGGCGGCCGCGTCCAGTTCCTGCCACAGCAAGTACCGGTTGCGCTCACCCAGCAGCGAGAAGCTTCGCGCCCAGCGCACCTGGTCGGCGGGGACCTGGTTGTCCTTGATCCAGTTGCCGCAGGCGTATTGATAGAAGTCGGTGCATGGGTCGGCGGTCTTGTCGATGGCCGAAAGGTCGAAGCTCCCGACGTGTACTGGCGGCGCGGGTGTGGTCGAGGCGGCTGGCGCAGCTGCGGGAGCTTGCGCGAACGCGGCCCCTGCGGCAAGCATCAAAACAGGGACGAAACGGAAACAGTTCATGGAATGTCCTCTTTGGAATCAGGATGAGCCGATCTGGTCAACCAGCCAGTCTGTCCGGCGCTTGAGGGAGCGTGCCGAGGCCAGGTATCAAGTCAGGATCGAATCTGAAGCAGCCATTTCGGAACATGCTGCGTTGCACAAAAGGCTATCACGCGAGAGGGACAACCATGAAGGCTGATGGATTTGGCATGTGGCAAGCTCAGGGTCGCCGGTAATGCAACTAGTACTCATCGCAGAGTGAATCAACGCTCTTGAGTGAGGGAAATCCAGGATTCGGGCTCAACGATTCCGAACTTGTCTCCAGGTCCCCGTTCTCCGCGGCCAGACTTCGCGAAGAATGTAAGCGTATCTAGTTCATTGGCGTTGAATTGGATTGTCCTTGAACCGCACCAGTCAATCCTTAGCGACAGTTCGTGCCGACCGCTGGAAATTGGAAACTCTTTTGTCTTACCATTTCTAATCTTTCCAACCTTCTCTCCGTCGACCACCACAAAATAAGCTCTCAAGAAGTCGACAAACCCGGAATCCCGAATAATCCTTAATGTGGCCACTTTGGACTCCTGCGAACTAATCACCCCAGTTTAACGCTTGAGTCTGTACGATTCGTCTACAACATTCAAGAAAAGTTGAAGCTGCAAGAGCGAAAAAATGACGCCATTGCCTCATCTGCGGTCGTTTGGTCGCCAATCCTCACATTCCCGCCGCTCCCGAATCCCCAGCCAGAAAACCCAGCGCCCCACCTCGCCGCATTTGCTACACTCCGAGAACAGTTGCCCCGGAGAGCGCAGCGCAATACTCCCATGGTCATTTGCGTCGGCGCGCTCTCCCTGCGGAGCTCTCGAAACACCGATGACCGAATGTGCTGTACAGGCTACCTCATTTGCGACGGGGCCATTACGGAAACAGCACTTGTAATATCCCCGGAGCCCACTGTCCCGTGGTCCGGTTATAAATCTCATCGCCGCCTGCGTCATCCCAAACAGCATAGGCAAAGCCGCGCTTGACACTCTGCTTGGCATAGAAGCCATACCACGCCGCGCGCGAGGCGGGATCACCCTTGGTGGAGGATCCGAACTCACCGAGATACAAGGGACAGTGGTGCGCTTTGGACCAACCCTCCAGAGCGTTGAAGTTCGGCTCGCCCGTCAGCAGATACTCCCTGTCCTGTGGCGTTCCCCACGTGGCCATCTGGCCCGATGCGAACGACCAAGGATCGTAACTGTGGAATGTGGCAATAATGTATGGGTCGTTTGGGACCGCCATCCGGTTGTCCCGCAAGCGGCCCGCGTTGTCCCCAACAGCTCCGAGAATGACACAGCGAGTCGGGCTGGTCTGGCGGATAATAGCCAACTCCCGCGCATTCATTTCGTCGGTTTCGGCATCTGTGATATGTTTCTGCTCCGATTCGTTCAAAACCTCAAACAGCAGCAATTCATCGGGCACATCCTTGAAGGCAGCCGCGATCTGACGCCAAAGGGCGTCGAAACGAGCGGCCTGTCCGCCCGGGTCGTCCTTGAACCATCCTTCGTGGTGTGCGTTGAGCACCATAACCAGGCCTCGGGATGTTCCCCAGTGAACAACCTCGACAATGCGTTTCAGAAAGACAGGATCGATGGTGTACGGAGCGGTCGCGCTCATGTGGTTGCCCCACGTTACCGGTAGCCTCACATGCTTGAAACCGGCTGCCTTGAAGGCGTCGAATTCCGACTCCTTCACCGGCATGGGCCGCCACGTGCCCTCGCCGTTGGGCGCGTCGAAGGCATTGCCAACATTGATTCCGCCCGCCATGCGCGCAGCCATTTCAGCACCGGTAGGCGCAGCCGCAAAGCTCATCCGGAAGGACAAGAACCAAAGCACTGCACAAATGAGGAACACTCGCGATATCCAAAACTTCACCATGAACTTTGATCCTCCTGTTGGTTGTCTCACCGTTGCCGGCGAGAGCGGCGCGACACAAAGGGTCTTCGCTTCATCGTGGACTAATACCACAGTTGTAGATCGGACAATCCGGAGGGAGCAGGGGGTTTCAACCCCCTGAAAACGGCGCAAATCGACAAGGCCTTCAGGCCCGGGCCATTACTTCTTTTCGGGATTCGAAGGAAATACAACTGTGGTAATAAGCCGAATGCCATGAACGGTACCAATCTCCCTGATTTCCCCAGCAAATCGGGCGCGGCTGGAAGCTCGCATCGCCGGCCTCAATCGGGCCGGGCAGCGCCAAATTCCAACCGCGCCCCTCAGTTCTTGCGCCGAATTCGTTGCTTATTGGACCGCGATGCCGCTCACCATGGGATTCTGTGCCGCCCCAGGAGTGAATTGGATCACGACCTGCCCTTTGCTGTTAGCGGTTGTTGTGAAGTTCTGCTGAATGGCGTTGAACTGCCCTCCCGCCGTTGCGTAGACATCGAAGTTAGTGAGTACTTGTGTGCCGTTGAGGATCACGTTGAACTCGCGCTGTCCCGCGCCGGTCACGTAATTCTCCACGAAGTATAGCGACAACGTGTGCGTGCTGCCCGCAATAAAGCCGGGCATGGTGTAGGTGAATGAACATCCTGCGCAGTAGCGTTGGCCCTGGAGTGCTGCCTGCGGTGGCACGGGAGCCGACAGCTTTGAAGTACCCACGGCATTTGTGTAGGAGCTTAGGGTGCCGGCGGAGGCGAAATCGGCATCCGGTACAAAGCTTCCGGTTGCGGTTGAACCTGCGTAGAAGTCCAGCGTGGTTTCGACCTGATCGATCGCGATACCACTCACCATCGGACTTTGCACGGCGCCATTGCTGAACTGGATTACGATTTGGCCGCTACTGTAAGCGGTTGTGGTGAATTTCTGCTGAATCGCCCGGAACTGCGCTCCGGACGTAGCGTAGACATCGAAGTTTGTCAGCACTTGCGTGCCGTTGAGCACAACGTTGAACTCTCGCTGGCCCGCCGCGGTAACGTAGTTTTCCACGAAGTACAGCGCAACGGTGTGCGAACTGCCCGCTGTATAGCCGGGCATTGTGTAAGTGAAAGCGCCATAGCGCTGGCTCTGCAATACAGCCTGCGGTGGAACTGGAGCAGGAAGCATCGAGGTATCAACGGCATTGGTGTAAGTAGCCGCTGTGCCGCCGCTGAAGTCTTCATCGGCTGCCCAGCTTCCCGCCGCCGCGCCGCCCCCATCGATCAGAAGCGAGGTGGGCGCGGGTCCATTGAACGTTGCCGTAACGGACTCTGCGGCACTCATCGCAACCACGCAGGTTGAAGTTCCAGAGCAACCCGCTCCGCTCCAGCCGGCAAATGTACTACCGGAAGCTGCAGCGGCCGTCAGGGTGACCGACGATCCGGCCGCGAAGCTGGCGCTGCAACTAGAGCCGCAGTTGATTCCAGAGGGTGAAGAGGTTACGGTGCCGGTGCCGGTGCCCGAATCGGCCACCGTTAACGTGTAGGTGGATGGCGCCGCAGCATCAATTGCGATGCCATTGACCTCCGGATAGTTATAGGTTCCCATCGTGAATTGAATCACGACGTCTCCGGAACTGTTCGCCGTGGTGGTAAAGCTCCTTTGTACCGCGATAAACTGCCCACCTGCCGAGGCATAAACGTCGAAGTTGGTAAGCACCTGCGTCCCGCCGATGATCACGTTGAACTGCCGCTCGTTTGGACCCGTCCAGTAGTTTTCAATGAAATACATCGTTACGGTGTGCGTGCTGCCGGATATGTAGCCTGGAATGGTGTAGGTCATCGTGCAGGACGCGCAGTAACGCTCGCTCTGCAAGACAGCCTGAGGCGGCGTCGTGCCGGTGAGGAGGGCCGTGCTCACGGCATTCGTGTAGGAGGCTGTGGTGCCCCCACTATAGTCCTCATCCGCCACATACGGAGACGCCGCCCCCCCGCCTGCGTTAATGTAGAGCGGCTGCGTGGGCAGACTGAAAGTTGCGTTGACCGATTCCGCTGAACTCATTGTCACCACGCAGGACCCGGCTCCGGAGCACGCTCCGCTCCAACCCGTGAAGGTGCTGCTTCCACTTGCAACCGCCGTCAGGGTTACAGAAGATCCAGTGGTGAAGGAATAGCTGCAGGTTGTGCCGCAATTGATGCCGGCGGGCGAAGAGGTCACGGTGCCCGCGCCATTTCCCATTTCAACAACGGTGAGCGGCATCGTGAGCGAAGCGAATGTCGCCGTAACAGATTCGGCAGCGCCCATGGTTACGGAGCAGGTTGTGCCGGAGCCGGAGCAAGCGCCGCTCCAACCGGTGAAGTTGCTTCCGGAGGCGGGGGCTTCTGTCAGTGTTACAACCGTGCCGGACGAGAAGGCCGAACTGCACGTTGTGCCACAATTGATTCCGGCGGGCGAAGACGTTACCGTGCCCGAACCCGAACCTGCTTTAGAGACGGTCAGGGAAGTCGTGCTGAAAGTCGCCGTAACAGATTCTGCCTGACTCATGATGACCGTGCAGGTTCCGGTTCCGGTACAGAGCGAACTCGGACTCCATCCAGTAAATGTGCTGCCGGTGGCCGGAGTCGCAGTAAGGCTGACTGCGGTGCCCGTCGCGAAAGTCGCACTGCAGGTCGTCCCGCAACTGATGCCAGCCGGCGAAGAAACCACCGTGCCCGAACCGGCGCCCGCAAGGGTCACCGAGAGGAGCGGACTTTGATCGATGGCGATGCCGCTGATAGTCGGATTATCCGCGGCTCCGACGGCAAAAGTGATGGTGATGATCCCGGCGCTGCTGGCCGTTACGTTCGGAAACTTTTCGTCGACGGCGATATTTAAACCGCCCGCCGTCTTGAAGATGTCGAAGTTGGTCAGTTCCTGAACACCGTTGATCGTGACATTGAACTCGCGATCGCCTGCTGCGGTCCAATATGTCTCAGCAAAATAGAGATCGACGGAGTGGATACTGTTCGGAGCAAACCCAGGAATGGTGTAGGTCATTGCGCCCCAGCGCTGGTCTTGAAGGACCACCTGGGGTGGAATTGGCGCGGAAAGTAGCGACGTGCTTATGGCGGTCGTGGCAGTAGACACGGTCCCACCCGAATAGAACGAATCGGCAATCCAATTCCCTGAGGCCGGGCCGCCCGTGTCAATCGAGATCGGGTCTGCTGTAACGCTGAAGATCTCTGTATTCGACGTGACTCCCGCCGACGTAACGATGTTCACCGTGTTGTTGCCGGCAACCGCTCCGCTCGGCACTGTCGCGGTAATCGAGGTTGCGGACCATGAGGTCACCGCAGTCGTGGTCGTTCCAAAGTTTACGGAACCCGTCGTTGAGCCGAAGTTCGTTCCGGTAAGCGTGAAAGAGGAGCCGGCAGGCCCAAAGGCGGGGGAAATGCTTGTAATTTGTGTTTGCGGGCCGTTGGGCACAATATTCACCCAGAAGTTGTTAACCTGCAGCCCCGGGCCGCCGACCCAGATCTCGGTCCCAAACTCGACCGCTGTTAAGTACCACGAGGATTGTATCTCTCCCACATTCAGAGCCTCGGTAAAGAAATCGTCCAGATTCAGAGCCTCGGTCAGGCCGCCCGTCGGTGTGGGTCCATCGGAATTATTCCGCACGAAGCTTATGACCTGGCTCCCCGTGCCGCTGCAATTGCAGTTGCTGCTGTTGGTGCCGGTGTAAGCGGTCCAATTCTGCCCCGTAGTTGGGTCCGTGAAGGAGTAAGTGGGGCCGCCGCTGATTGTTCCGGCGCCTCCATTATGCTGCACCCAGATCATCAGTTCTGTGCCCGTGGTGTTCTGGCCCGTGGGCGTGCCGGCATAGGTGTTGAACCAGATATCGTAGGCCATATCGTTGTTGTAGCCCGAAGGTTCAACCACATTTTCGCCGCTCAGCACGTTGTATTTCGGATTGCTCCCGGTAATGTTGGTCACCGCCATCGGCAACTGTGTATTCGAGGTGCTGTTGCCTTGGAACGCTCCATACAGAAAGTCCGGATAATCGGACGGTACATCGGTCGTATTATCGAAGGTGCCGCTGACATAATTCGAACTGGGCCCGGCCGCCGTACCCGACAAGGAAGTGGGCGGCGGCGTGGTCGAGTTTGTGATCTCCACACATTGGTCGACATAAGTGAAGCTGGAGTTCCACTGGTCGCCGAGGAACACGTATTGGTTGTTGTTCCCGAGCGCCGCGGAGTTGTTACTGCCGCATATCTGCTGTGCGGTGGCGTTGCTGCGTAGCCCGGCGAATAGCGCGAGCCACGCAAAGCCGATCGCCATCATTCTGAAAACTGCTTTCGTGTTCAAGGTAATTCTCCTTTTGCATTCTGAGGGACAATGCCTGTGACGTTCTTATGTGTGAAGCCGAAAATCATCTTGTCCCGCGAGTGCCAAAGTCTGCCGCGCAGCAACAGTGGGAACCCTATGCCTCAATTTTCAAGATGCGGAAGTTCAATCTTGTTGATTAATGTTTCAGCATGTCGCCGCAAGCGCGAAGCGCATCATATCTAATTGACTGCAAAAGAGATAGATTGATACGCAAGAATTGGACTTTGGACTTGTTGCAAATGTTCGCGCCGGTTGCATATCATCCAAAGTTGCGTTACAAGTGCCGCACTGGAAGATCGTCATGCCGGAAACTATGACCTTACAGTCGATCGACCTGGAACGCGCCGAGCTGGCGGCGGTCGCGAGCGCGCTGTCGAAATATCCCCGTTTGGTCAGTCTGCTTCGCTACCTTGGAGAGCAATACTTTGCCGGGAAGCGCGACCAGATCAATGAGTACAATATCGCTACCGAGGCCTTCGGCAGGTCGAGAACGATCTTCAGCGCCACCGAGGACTCAATTGTGCGGGTTGAGGCTCACAGGCTACGAAAGAGGCTGAAGGATTACTACGAGAACGAGGGCAAGCTCCACGCGATCCAGCTTTCGCTTCCCCCAGGAACTTATATTCCGGTCTTTACCCACCTCGATGCCATCCAGTTGCCCGAGCAATCATCGCTTAGAGCCTCGGTAGAGGCACCGCCGGTGCATCCTGCTGCCGCGCCTGGAGCGCCGCAGGCTTCCAGCCCTGAGCAAAATCGCGGCATTGCGCTTCCGCGCCGGCGCTGGCTCTATGCATTGCTGGCCGTTGGATTGGCCTTCACAGCTTTTGCCCTCTACAAGTACGCACATCCTGCCACCGCGGCGGGAGGATCCAACGTTAAATCGTCCGCAAATACGGAGCCGCCAACTGGGCGCCCGCAGCTTTCTGCCGCGACGTTTATGCCTCTCCGCCTGATTGCGGGCTACACCGGCCCGCCCCAGACCGACAGTGAGGGCAATCTATGGAAGGCGGACCAGTATTATGACGGCGGGTCATACTGGGTCCGCCCTGCAGGCTTTATTGCCAGAACCAGCGATCCGCTCCTCTTCAGGCAATGGCGCAAGGGGGATTTCAGCTACAACATTCCCCTTGCCCCTGGCGTGTATGAACTGCATCTCTACTTCGTGGCGTCTGAGCGCGATGGAGACCACTTTGCAACGTTTAATGTCGCCGTCAACGGCGAGTATGCCCTGACGGGCTTCGATGTAGTGACAGATGCCCTGGGCGAGAATATCGCGGATGAACGCGTCTTTCGGGATGTGTCCCCAGCCAGGGACGGAATGCTTCATTTGCAGTTCATGAGCGTGCGTGGAGTCCCTATCCTCAATGCGCTGGAGATTCTGCCCGGCATTCCACACAAACAGCTTCCCATCCGCCTCGTGACGCAGCTTGTACCCTATACGGACCACGGCGGCAACCGCTGGCGCCCGGATACATACTTCGTCAGTGGAGCAATGTCGGAACCGCGCCAACCGGTGGAAGGAACCAGCGACCCCGGCATTTACGCCGCCGAGCGATACGGCCACTTTACCTACGCCATCCCCGTCGACGCACGTGACCGGTACACGGTGGTTCTTCATTTCGCTGAATTCTACTTTGGGTCCACCGCCTCCGGGTCCGGGGGAACCGGCGATCGCGTCTTCCGTGTGCTTTGTAATGGGGCGACTCTCTTGGATAATTTCGATATTTTCAAGGAAGCAGGAAGCCTCCGCCCGCTCACAAAGTCCTTCTACCATTTGAAACCGACGGCGCAGGGAAAACTCAATCTCACTTTTGAACCGGTGGTGAACTATGCCACTGTTTCTGGGATCGAAGTCTTCGACGAGTCAAAATAAACTGAATATTGTCGAATAGGTTCACGGCAACCCAGAGTTGAGATTCTACACATACTCCGGAAAGCAGCGGATGGGAAACGGTCCTGACTACAGTCTTTACATCCCGCCCCAACCCCTGCCACACTAGGGAGTGGACACCCAGACAATCGTAATCCTCGATTTCGGTTCGCAGTATACGCAGCTGATTGCCCGGCGCATTCGCGAGCTGAACGTCTTTTCCGTCGTGCTGCCATGCACGGCGCCTCTCACTGAGATTCAGGCTCTCCATCCGCTGGGGTTGGTCCTCTCCGGAGGCCCCTCGTCGGTGTATGACGCGGACGCCCCGGCCGCGGACGCCAAGGTGCTAGAGCTGGGCGTACCGGTGCTGGGCATCTGCTATGGGCTGCATTTCATCGTGCATCACCTTGGCGGCGAGGTACTCTCCGCTCCGCGCCGCGAATATGGCCACGCCGAAGTCACCATCGAAGACGATGCGTCGCCTTTGTTTGCCGGGCTGCCGCTCACGCTTCAAGTTTGGATGAGCCACGGAGACGAGGCACAGCAGCTTCCCGAGGGGTTCCGGCGCACGGCGGTATCGTCCAACGCGCTGGCTGGCATAGCCAACGAACAGAGCCGCATCTGGGCCGTGCAGTTTCATCCCGAGGTGCATCACACCCCGCTCGGTCCGAAGCTGATTCGCAACTTTGTCTTCACCATTTGCGGAGCCTTGGGCGACTGGACCCCCGCGCATTTTATTCAGACCACGGTAGCGGGAATTCGCGAGAAGGTGGGTGACGGCCACGTGATCTGCGGACTGTCGGGCGGCGTGGATTCGTCGGTTGCGGCGGTGTTGGTACACAAGGCTATCGGCAGCCAATTGACATGCGTGTTTGTCAACAACGGCGTGTTGCGCAAAAACGAGTTCCAGAGCGTGCAAAAAAATCTGCGCGACAAACTGGGGCTGAATATAGTTGCGGTGGACGCGAGCGAACGGTTCCTCAATCAACTGGCTGGGGTCACCGACCCTGAAACCAAGCGCAAACGCATTGGCGCGGAGTTTATCGCCGTCTTTGACGACGAGGCTGCGCGCATTGCGAAGCAGACCGGCGGTGTTGATTGGCTGGTGCAGGGCACTCTGTACCCCGACGTCATTGAGTCCAGCAGCGTAAAGGGCCCAAGCCAGACCATCAAGAGTCATCACAACGTAGGCGGCCTGCCGCTGGGGATGAAGCTCAAGCTGATCGAACCGCTGCGGGATCTCTTCAAGGATGAAGTCCGGCGCATTGGCCGCGACCTCGACATGCCGGAAGACGTTCTGGGCCGCCAGCCATTTCCAGGTCCGGGCCTCGCGGTGCGCATTCTGGGCGAAGTAACTCGGGAGCGTGTGGCGCTGCTGCAGGAGGCGGACGAAATCGTGGTGGCGGAGATCAAGGCCGCCGGCCTTTATACGAAGATCTGGCAGAGCTTTGCCGTGCTCCTGCCGGTAATGAGCGTGGGTGTGATGGGCGACCAGCGCACCTATGCGTACACGGCGGCGGTGCGGGCCGTGCATTCTGAAGACGGCATGACCGCCGACTGGACGCCGCTGCCCTACGATGTACTCAAGCGCATCTCCAGCCGGATTGTGAACGAGGTGCGCGGCATCAACCGTGTGGTCTACGACATCACGTCCAAGCCGCCGGGCACAATCGAGTGGGAGTAGCTTGCCGAGCGGGCAATAGCCTGTATATCCATGATGGAGCTGTTTCTCACGAGGCGCTAATTCGGGCCGGCACAGCCTTGCCGGCAATCTCCTCCGACAGCTTCATGCTCGGCCGCTCAACAGTAAGATGAATGATGAGCGCGAGCAGGAGAATAGCGGCAAGGCATCCCGCTACTTCCGCAGCGTATGTGAATGCACTTACTTCGTGTATTCCTCCTCTAAACCGCATTACCGCATAGTAGACCATGCCATGCAACAGATAAACCGGGTAGCTGATCACCCCGAGCAGGCGAACCGCTCTGCTTGTGAGAAGACCAAAAAGGTCACAGCCGAGAACCACCAGGGCAAAGCCCGCCAGCAAGAAGGCTTGTCCCATATCGTCGAGGATGGGGAATGTTCCTATTTGATCGATACCAGGTATTAGCAGGAATGCAAGATAACTTCCCAGTAATAGCCAATTCCGCCAGGGCATCAGGAAGCGCAGCCAATTTCGTATCCTGGTTTCCAGCGTGGCGATCAGGATTCCCCCTCCAAATCCCGTCAACATGAGCCTTGAAAATCGTCCCACGATGAAAGCCGCTGATTGCAATTGCTCCTTGTTCCTAACCGCGAAGAGCAGATGCTTGTTCACCATAACCATATATAGGACGCCGAATGTCAGTGCGAAATAAACCAGCCGCCGGGCACGGCGGGAATACCACCCCAGGAATGGAAGCGAAAGATAAAAAAGCCATTCCAACCCGAGTGTCCAGGTTACACCGGAAGTTATAAGGTGTATGTCCACACCATTTACCGGAGGCTGGCCTGCTATCGAAAAAGACGCCCACGACAGCAGAGAACCAATAAGAGAGCCGATCTGTACCTGACGGCTGAAGCCGGCCCCAAGAATACCCGCAAAGATTGCGGCGCCGACACATAAATAGAACACAGGGGCAATGCGAATAAAACGGGACAAATAGAAATTCCCGATTGGGATTGCGCCCTTCCTCATCAGCTTGCGCCAGAAAAGAAATCCGCTTAAGTAGAAGAACTGTACTACGCCGAAGTCGGCAAGCCGAGTAAAGACAACGCTATTTCCCGTGGTCCATATGCCAATCCGCGTATAGAAATACCAGCAGCAGGCGTGATGAGCGACAACCGAGAATGCAAGAATCCCGCGCAGTCCTTCCAGGGATGCGAGTTTGTGGGTGCTCGGATTTACGACCTTTTGAAAATACCCTCCCAGCTTGTCAAACAGAAACACCAATGCGCGCGCGCCTCCTATTGCAAACGCGAATATCGTCGCTGCGAGAGCTGGATCGAGCGCCAACCCCCTGAGTGTTTCATTCACGTTTGTAATTCTACCTTTCGAGCAGCATCGGACCTTCGAAGCGGGCGAAGATTCATGGCCGAAAATGTGCGAGCGAAGCATCGAATGAGGATCGAGGAACGGTCGGTATTCCACCAACAGCGGCCGGTCAATGGCAATCGAGAAGCGGCGGACCGACCGCGTGGTCTACGACATCACGTCGAAGCCGCCGGGGACCATCGAGTGGGAATAGATACTAGTCGCACGAGCAGGCGCGCCCTCCTATGAGCCGTCGCAGAATCAGCCAAGCCGGCAACTCCGTGGCCAAAGCTACACTCACAATCGTCCATCGCCGAAAATGAACCGCTTGTTCCTTCCCGGCCTGCTACTGCTGCCCCGAAGCGTCGGCCAACTGGTAGTTCTTGTATTCGATCCTGAACACAGTGCGGCGAGTGGAAAACTGGTTGGCGGAATCTTCGCCGTTGGGGGCCACCTCAGTGTTGATGAAGGTTCTCACCGGAAGGATCAAAGGCTTGTCGGCGATTTTTGCCGGGCCGTAGTCGATCCGTGTGTCCTCCTGGTGGATCACGTTCGATGGTTTGAATTCAGCCAACATTACCAGCCTCACAATGATTCCGGTGCCGGAATCGACAAAGATCTCGCCGTGGTATGGCGCCGTTTCCTTGTGGGGGGACCAATTGGTGTTGGTTTGCAGAGTGCCTCGCCCGGCGCTTGCGATGCCTTCCCCGCCCCGGTTGCCTGTTGTGCCGGTCGAATCGGTATCGGGGAAGCAGCAATAATTCACCGTGTAATGAGACTTTTTCTTCTCCACCGCGAAAGAAAACACAGCGGTCTGCCTGCCGTTGACCGTCTCCCAGCGCAGCCAGTTCAGTTTGCCTGCCGCTTGTGCGTCCTGCACAACGGCGCTCAGGACTGGGCCGGGGCCAAGCAAAACGATCTCACCGTTCGCGCCCCACCGGGTCGGGTCCTTCACGCTGGAGCCGATCTCAGCGCCGTTCCGGCTCTCCACCTTGGTTTCGCTCGCGCCGATGTAATAGATAAATTGACTGCCGTTCGCCATCCTGGCATCTCTCCACACCTTATCGGGAACTTTGCCTGGGTCGGCTCTATCGGGCGGTTTCAGGTTGTCCTGAAAGCGGGCTGTGGTTTTTGTTGCGGTCAAATGGGGCAGTTGCGCGTAGGTCTTCGCTGCATAGTCTACAGCTTTGTCAAGAAGAGCCTTCTGTGCGGCTGCATCGGGTGCGGGCGTTTGGGGCAGGTCTGCGGCCGGCGGCGCAAGCACGGCGCTGCGCGCTTCCAGCAAATAGAATTGCTGATTGCTCAGCGAGCCCGGAATGAAACTCGCCAGGCGGTCCATCGTGCTCCTGGTCAGCTCTTCCGTGAGTTCAACCTCTTTGAGTTCGTCGGCCACGTCTGCATCGGCCTTGCTGGCCCCCTGCATGGATTGCAGCAAAGTCTGCAGTTGTTCCACAGTCATCTTCTTGGCAGCCCACGCGGGTGAGATTGCAACCGAAAACACGAGAATTCATACAAGACGGCTCATAAGACTCAATCCTCCGGAGATTAAGGCGAAACAATTGTAATCATCCAAGGCGGCTCCAGGATGTGACCGCTGGCGAATCATTTCAATCTCCTGTTGGAAAACTCAATGGTTGCACCCGGACGTCTAAGCTGCCGGGGACGATCATGATCGAGCTGGGTCTGGCGGACTGGTAGTCAAGGTTGATTTGTGGCATAACTCTGAGAATATGCCATACTATCATTCAGGCGGCAGATTATGACTGAAACGGTAATTCTTGGCGAAAGTGGCAGGATTGTTTTGCCCGCCGCAATCCGTAAGGAACTCGGTCTCAAGGCCGGAGATCGCCTGACTGTGACCAGCGAAGCGGGCGAATTGAGGATTCTGAGCAGAAAGATGGCTCTGGAAAGTATCCGCGCCGGGATAATCAAGAAGCGCGGAACTCTCGACGGAATTCTGGACGAGTTCCTCGCGGAAAAGCGCGAGGAAGCAGCACGTGAATAGTATCGTTTTGGATTCCGCAGCCGTTTTGGCGATGGTTCAGGGCGAGCCTGGAGGGGAACGAGTCGAGGCTCTCCTTGACTCGATACAACTCGGCACGGATGTGAAAGTCGCCATTTGTTCGGTGAACTGGTGCGAGATTCTGACTCGGACCAAGCGCGACAACGATGGGATGACCGCGCAGGAATTGACAGCTGCCCTCACCGGCGTAGAGCTGGTTCCATTTGGAAGGGCGGATGCGGAAGCCGCAGCCGCATATTCCGTGATTAGCCGGTCGCTGTCGCTGGGAGATCGAGCCTGTCTTGCGCTTGCCAAGAGCCGTCATGCCACGGCATGGACCGCGGACAGGGTTTGGACCGAGTTCACACTGGATGTTCCGATTGAGTTGATTCGAGGCTGAATTCGACGTACAGCCATCGCGATGCCAGTCACTGCGTGCATCTACCTTTTTCACCCTGGCGGAAATTGCGCGAACACTCACTGGCTCGAGGCCGCTACCCGCAGCGCCGCCACCTCCCGGCTAAGCCCCTCCAGCCGCGCCAGCAGCTCAACATGCCGCTTGTCGGCCGCCGAGGGATCGAAGGCTTCCACGTAAAAGGTGCCGTTGGGCTCAAGCTGGCATTTGTGTACCTGGTGGAAGTCCTCAAAGCCCTGCTTGTGGATGACGCTGAGCAACTCTTCGCTCGTGAGCGACTCGCGTTCCATAGCCCTGCGATCGAGTTGCCCGTTGAGGATCAAGACGGCGCACCGGCCCTCTATAGCGCGCGTGAGCCTTTGCGAGCGGAACAGCACGCGCACCACCAGCCAGTTCACCGCAAGCAAGCCGAACGCGCCGATCACCCCGCCGGTGATCGAGTTGTCGTCGCCGATGATGGCGTTCTGCACGGTGTTGGAGAGCGAGAGCAGCACCACCAGGTCAAAGGGGTTAAGCTGCGCCAGCTCTCGCTTGCCGAACAGGCGCAGAAGCACCACCAGTACCAGGTAAACAATGACCGGACGGGCAAGCTTCTCCACAATGGGAAGCGGCAGTTGAAACATGCTGTCGAACATCGGCGAGTGGATCATGCAATCGAGCATAGCTGGCTCAAGGCCGCTTTTCCAGCCTTAGAACCACATCGACCGTATGGGTATCGTCGTTCAATGTAAGGGTATATTTGCAGTTGACCGCGGCGAAGAGGCGATTCAGTGTTGGGTTGCGGTCCCCGATTGCATAGAATCCCCTGACTGCGCCCTCGTTGAAGACCGAGCCGACCGGCATTTTCCAGGCAGCAAGCATCAAGGTGCGGATGTCGTCGCCCACATTCTCGATCTTGAGCGTGCCCATGTTATAGACCTGACCAGGGTCGGCGGTCACCGCGAAGGTGACGGTCCCCTTGGCTCGATCGAAACTGGGAAGGGGATGCACCTCGGCCTTCATGTAGCCTTTGTTGTGGTACTGCCGGGCAAGAAACTCCCAGTTTTCGAGCACGCGCGCGCGGTCGGCTACGTCGCCGGGATGGATATGGGATTGCCGGTCGAAATCCGCTTGAGAGACAACCATGTCCGGCGCAAGCTGTATGCTCTGAATTCTGTACAAAGGACCGGTCGAGACCGAAACCTTGAAAGGGACCTGGATGGCATCGGCCGAGGCGGCTGCGGGAAATTGCGGCGATGCCTGGACATCCACTTCGAGATTGCCCTTGTCGCGGTAGTAGTTGCCAAGGTTGGTGGCAATCTGGTTAGGGCTTCCTGCCCGGTCGTATGGCGAGCCTGTTTGTTTGGACAGAATCTCCTGGGCTTTGGGGTCTGTCAACGCTGCCGCATCGAAATGAATCTCGCCTACCTCGACCGGCGGCGTCGTGATGAAAAAGCTGATTGCGGTTACCTGACGCAGCTTCTGGTCGGTAAAAGGCGTAGCCATGATGGTCGCCTTGACGCCCTGCGCGGCAAGCATCTCTTCCACAGCCCCGCGCACACTCTCAAGCAGCCCGCCTTCAGACGGAACCTTGCCGTGATAAAGCGGAAAACGGTCATGCAGTTTGGCATCCATATCCTTGCCCGGAGTAAGGGGCAGATTTTCAAATTGGATGGGATACATATTTGTCGCCGGCTTCAAAGAATAAACCAGGTCAATTCCATCGAACTTATACAGGACGTTTTCGAATACTCCCGTATCCATCAATTGCTGGAAGTGGCCCTTCATCTCGTCCACAGTGAGAGTTGCACCCTTCTTCAACCCCGCGGCGGCCAACAGCTCCTGATCGGAATATTCCGGGGCGCCCTTGAACTGAATCGTCTTGGGCTGAAACTTCTGCGCACTGGTGGCATGCGCGGCAAGCAGAAATGCCAAAGCCGTAAGTGGCAAAAGAAATAGACGTTGCATGGTAGGGCCAGAGTAGCAAAGAGCAGACCTTTGTGCGTAGGAATTTTCGCATGCATGCAGCCCAAAAAAGGGACAAAGCTGGATGCGAGCACCTCCATAGCGCATCGCACCAGCCTCGCCCCGGATTTCCAATGCGGCGTTGGCTACTTCTTTCCGTTGTCTTTGAAGTTCAGAGCAAAGTAGTAGGTCGTGTACGAGTGGCTGGTTGTCACATTCGTCAGGAACTCCCCCGCGCCGAAGTAGCCTGCGCCGCCGCCCAGGTTGAAGTGCTTGTTGAGTTCATACCAGGAGTAACTATCGACTTCCGCGCCCACATGGTGGCCGTGGTCGGTCTTGTTAAACGCGATCGAACTGCCCGAGGTATTGTAGATCGAGTCCAGCGCCGAAGGCGCCCAAAAATCCAGCCCCTGGATCGTGAAGGTGAGCCGCCGGTGGGGCTCAATGGTTGTGCCCGCGCGCACCGCCTCAAGGTTCTGCCAGCCGAACAGGTCGGTGATTCCAAAGCGGTCGTGGGCTGTCGGCTCGATCGTGTCAAAGGTCGAGTGAACCCCGTTCGTTGCAGGGCCGCTGTTGCCCGAGGCGAAGTCGTACTGGGCAAAGACGCGCGGCTTGGCCGCTGCATCAAGGAACTGGTACGCCGCACCTGCCTGTGTTGCCGCGGCTCGAATCGCTTCCGGTCCCACCTTGCCTCCTTCAAAGATCACCTCGCCCGAGTAGTCGAGCGACTTGAAGGCTTGCGCCTTGAAGCGCAAGCCTGCAGCCTTCTCGTTCTCATGGCCGGTGGTCTTGGCCCTGGCGGGTTCCACGACCTCTGCCGGTTGAACGCGCCACAGGAAGAACGGCTCAAGGTTCGAGTGCGGCACCAGGTCGTCGATACGGCCGTAGGCTCCGTAGATGTTGTTGCCTTCCTGATGCGGGCTCACGCCATAGGCCTGCGGCACAACTGGCGATGCGGCGAAGATGCCAAGGTGCTCGCGCTTCGCATTCAAGTTCAGCACCGCCGCATCGTAAGACCGTGCCTGGTTGCGCCACTCCGAGTTGGCGATGATGGTGTTGTTGTAGTTGATGAGCTGCCGGCCCACACGCAGGCTGAACCAGTGCTTCTCCGGGTCGCCAACCTCCGCATACGCCAACTTCAGATCCCAGCGCACCGTGTTCGGCGGCCCGATCGGCGGGTTTTGCAAGCCCGAACGGGCGTCCTGCACCTGCGCCGTAACCCGGAACCAACTGGCCGCATGCAGATCCACCTGCAACCGGAAGCGGTTCAAAAGATAGGAGTCATTCACACCCAATTTGAGGTTGTTATTGTCGTACCCCTCGTACCGGAACCGCTCCTCGCCCTGAACATCGATCCACTTGGGGAGCTTGCTGTCGATGTAGGTGAACGGGGCAAAGTCGTGAAAGTCGTAGGGCGCAGGGTTGCCGGTAGTGCGCGCCGCGGCGCCATTCAGAAAGCTCAACGGGTTCGACGACGGCCCGGTGATGAAGACGCCATTGTAACCGGACGTCGCGTCTTGCGTGGTGATATCGTCCTGCGCGGCCAAGGGCAGGCCGGCAGCTAGAGCCAACACAGAGAGAACAGCAGAGATCGATTGCAGTAACCGGCGCAGAAAAACAGGCATAGCAAGAGCTACTCGCACTTTGGATTCTCCTTTGAATTTTGGAAGCGTGATGAGTTAGGACCGTAGGCCCCAGGGCTGCCTGGGCGGCAGAACTCTATCGACAGGATGGACAACAACAAGTCATATGAATATTCACTACCAAAGCATAAAGAGCTTTATGCACTTTGGATTCTCCTATGGATTTTGGGAAGTTGAATGGGTTGGGACCTAAGGCCCCTGCCCCGCATGGGCGTCAGAACTTTATCGACAGGTGGGTAGACAACAAGTCATATCAGTATTGCTTTTCAGTTTACGAGGTGATCCTGAAAAAGTCAATCTCTACGAGTCTGCGCTGTGTGTTGCGATGAAAAGATTCGGGGCTGCCCTGAGGCCGCCCCGATGTTGAACAAAGCAATCGCTTCGCGAGTTATGGAAGGTAGTAGCGGAAGGTGGTCCAGAACATGTTGTCGATGCCCTTGGCGCCGAGGATGGTGTTCGACGACCAGCCTTCGCGAACCGCATAGCCATACTGGATGCCCTGACGCAGGCGGCCGCGGTCGCCCTTGTAGATGTCATACCAGTAGCCGCCCGTCATCTCCTGCACGTCGCGGGTTTGTGCTCCGCAACCGCCTGAAGCGTAGTAACCGGTGGAACTGCCGTTGTAGCTGGGATTGGTGGTGACACCGCAAGCCGGGCTGGCTGTCAGCAGACGCGACCCGTAGCCCAAAGCAGCCGCGGAAGGCGCGCCCCAGTGGCCGCCCCACTTGCCGCCTGCCAGAATGTCGGCAGCCGTCGGAGTGGCTGTGCAGGCAAAGGCGCCCGCTGTGGACGGGCAGAACTGCGCGGACGGAGAGCCAAGAGTGGATGGGCTTGCGCCAGGGAACGATGCATAGTCCTCGCGGCCGGCATAGTCGCCACCATAATTCAGGTAGATGGTGAGGCGGGGATTCGGTGTGGCTTCCACGGTGAACAAGCCGGAGACGTTATGGATTGGCGTAAGCCCGCCCCATCCGTTCACAGTTACGTCGGCCAATGTGGAGTCGCCGTAACGTCCTACGCCGGGTCCGAACAGGCCCTTGGCGCCGATGGTCAGTACCTTGGGCACGATTGGGACGCGCAAGCTTCCACCTATGCCGCCAACGGCGATGGAATCGTAAATCGAGCTGGCCGTGGTGGAAGACGCTGCAACAGCCGCCCCCGTAGCGATATCCGTCTGACCGCCGTACTTGGTGCTGTTGGTGGTTACGCCGGGATAGACAGTCTCGTGAGCAAAGCCGGCCACACCGAAGATTTCGTAGTGACCCCAACCGGGATCGAATGCCATCTTCGCAATGACGTCGGGCGCCTGGTTGAACGAGTAGTTGGCGATGTTGGTGTTGGCGTTGATGGTGGCGTAGACGGGAACCGCAACGTCGACGGTGTTGCCGGCCGAATCGGTTTCTTTCTGGTTGGTGTAGTTCTGGATGTAAGTCGTCGCGGGGTCGGCGCTGATGGTAGCGTTGTATGCGCCGCCGTTTTGTCCTACGCTGCCAAGCACAGCATAAGGAGTGTTGCCGGCCAGAGTAGCGGTGTAAAGAAGCTGCGGATTCTCAACCGAGGCTGCGAATGCGGCATGGTCCCAATTCTTGGTGACCCGGAAGCCGTACTGGCGGGCCCAAACAAAGCCCGCTACGTAGTTCGGGTCTATCGTCAGCGGAGTCGGGGTGTTGCTCGACGCCGCTGAGATTCCCTTGATGCCTTCGGTTGCCAGAGACCACATTTGCCCGCCGGAGAAAGCCCAATGGCTATTCGTCTCTCCCTGAGCGTAGATTACGCGCTGGCGCAGGACGTAGCTGTTGGACTGGTTGGCGTTCGAACTGGTCCCGGTGCCCAGCCAGTCAGCCTCATAATAGCCGCGCAAGGTGCCCCAGTCGGTCTTTCCCTCTGCCAGTAGCGTGACCCGCGACTGCCGGGCGCTTCCATAAAACTCGCTGAGCGAGTAAGCGTCCGCTCCCTCGTAGGGGATCGAACTGAATGCGGTGGGAATATCGCCGCCCGTGGCCTTGGTGCGGAA
>Ga0302197_10001875_pt1 | contig 19720 bp, 19 predicted proteins | sample II_Bog_N2_1_FD_193526 | JGI IMG/M metagenome (GOLD analysis project Ga0302197, IMG submission 193526) | Peat permafrost microbial communities from Stordalen Mire near Abisko, Sweden - II_Bog_N2_1 | ecosystem: Environmental > Terrestrial > Soil > Wetlands > Peat | place: Sweden: Abisko...
AACAAGCAGTTAAACTAATGGCCCGCATTGTAAAATAGAAGAATTTAGATGGATTAGTGTGGGACACTCCCTATAACTTTTATGAAAAAAGCAGAAATAGCCTCAATCAACTCATCACAGAAATTATTAAGGCAGTGAGAGCTGAGATCGGTAGCGATAAGATCATTTTCTTTAACATGGCCAATCCGATGGATCATATGAATACACTTGAAGTGGAATTATACAAGCAATTACCAGTAAACTACATTCTTATTCAAAACTACGATAAGGGAGATAAATATATTGACATGGTTGTCAAGTCCATTGAGTGGAGTAAAAAGCTTGGTGAAGTCAAAACAATGTTGCTGCTACCATTCTTTACAGTCAAAATGGGAGTAGGCTCGCTTTCTACTCAATAGGCAGTAACATCTCTTAAAAGATTAGGTGTTGCCAATGCTAAGATATAAAATGGAATATGCTTTTTCTCTGAAGCAAAATCAAGAAGAAATTACTTAATCCCCTGCCTAACATATTTTAAACGTGTGTTTTCTTTAGCCTCTTCAGCCAATGTGGCTGTTGGGTTTTGGTAGGGAGGAAATGGCCTTGAAAACTATTACAAATTTCTATGATTGGCTATAACTTATATTTATTCTATTCTTGTATCCAAAAGGCTTTATTTCTCTAAATATTAATAAAGGCAACAATCATTCTGTGCCAATGCATTAATGTAGTGATTAGCAATAAAGCGATGATGAATCATTCTAGTCTAACTCCCCGTCCAGCGAAGAACCCTCCTGCTTGTGGTTGTCTAACTGGCCCTTCTCCGTGTCTTCCATACCACCAGTTTGCGAACCATCTGGGTGTTGGTAGGTAGTCCTTGTGATATCGTACTACTGCGATGTCCTTCACGAAAATATAAGCGTGGCCTAACATGATTCCAACGACATAAGGTATCAGACTACTGCCAAATAAGGTCATTGCGATTGCATATACGAAGGGAAAGTATCCAGCTGCATGAGAGAATTTTTACTTTTAACTTTAAATCCGAACATGAAGGTGACTTCCTCGTGAGGTAATCTTTTGCACCAAATATAAATAAGGGCCATGAGAAACGGGTTGGTGAACCAGAAGATGTCGATTATACTGCCAATTATAAGGCAACCAAGAAATAGCAGTACCAGCAACCACAAAAAATCAGCATATCTTTCCTTGCTGAAAATTTGTGTTTCGACTTTCATCAGTGCTATGTAAGCGAAGTAGATGTTGAATATGAAGCTGAAGTTGAACTTACCCATGTAGAAGAGGGCACTGATAGGACGCCATATATTAAACTCAAGAAAGGTCTGTCGGAAAGAGTAAAACAGTAGTGTTGGAGAAAGGACCCCTAGCGTGCAGAGGAGGGTGATGACTACACAAGCGGCGAGATATGTGCGTGTGGCCAATGGTTTCGAGAAATACCATACTTTAAAATCGCCAACTGCGTCTTACATATTCTTTAATTATGATGTGGAGCTCACCAATTAACCAATATCCGTAGCAAAATGAAGAAAGATAAATCTGATGTATAAATATTAATGTTATTTTTTTAAATTGCTACGTGTCTTTTAATTTAAATATTGTTCGAATTGGCTATTATTGGCTGCTTAAAATAATATCAATTTTATGGAGCAACTCGAATACTGCAAGAAAAAACTTTAGGTGCCTAGCTTTCCAGAGACTAAAATCAAGGAATACGGCTACGCGGGATCATATGAAGTCATTGGAATAGCCACCATCGCTGCCCTTATTTGCACATTAATCACAGGAGATACTTTTGCCATCTACTTTGTTAATGGATTCCTACTTCCACTCCTTTTCAAATATTATGGTTGCAATTTTACTAACTATTGGGAATGTTTTGCTGTTTTGCTACTATTCAGGCGAATAACCTCGAGATGGGCCATGCTAGATGTATATTTTTGATGATTTAGGCGGTACTATTGATATGCTTGTGGCATCCAAATATTGGACTTGGCAATGAAATTATCAAAAGAATCACTGCAATTTTGCCTGTAAAGAAATGATTATTCACTATCATACTCATTGATTTGCACATCATCATCGAGTTAATTATCAAATCATACATCTCTACTTTCCAATTATGCTAATAGATATGGTAGGCCTAAATATCTTATCAAATTACTTAACATTTTCAACTGATTTATTGACTATTTGATTTGAGAAGTCTCCATCTTGGAAAAAGAATATTTTGGTTTATTAACAGGTATTATTTAACAGTTACTTCCCCTAGATAGTTGATTGTTATTTTATGAGTTTTGGCTATTAAATATGCACAATCTGCCGACTTTAAACTTATTTCTCATATTTTCCGAGCTTTAATTAAAAATTAACAAATCTGATGTAAAATTGATTTGAAACAATATTATTGAAAATCAGCAAATATTCTACCAAAAAAGTATACATTGATATTTATTTACATTTAACTCAAAATTAACATCAAAATTTAGTAGCATTAAGGAAGTATGACTCGTTATTCGGAACATATTTAATTCAACCTGTTTTATCAAACATTCATTCTCTCTTCATGAAATCCAAAGCAGAGTTGAATTACTTTCCTAAAACATGAGGCAAACAATGGCGATAAATTTGTTGAGTCCTATTCCTACTCCTAATCTTATTATAATAATAGGCTTAAGGGGTATGGAGACTGGTAATTATTTTGATTTGAGAGCAATATGCGGAAAAACGGTAGACTCTTTCGTCATAACCGGTGATCTGTCAAAAGTAGAGAGTTTCACCGAGCAGGAGGTTAGTTCAGATTTAAAAGATAGTTGTACACATAATTTGAAAGATACCTGCTAAAACGATAGTAATTCTGATAACAGCCTAGAGGAAGATTTAATAAATCTGCCATCAAACAACCTGGACAACTTATTTAAGTGTTTTAAATGCTGGGGGAGATCGTGCTACTTGCACACTAATAATGATATATGCCCAGAGTGCCGAGGCACAGGTCTAATTCCCTCATCCCATTCGATGGCTACTATCCTCGAAAAACTGTTGCTACTAAAGTTACCGATGCTCAGAGAGAGCGAAAATGAAAAAACTTTCTCTGATTAAAATTCATTGAATTCACTGTCCTTTGACAACATGAATACCCTTGAGGAAGAATAGGGTTTTTCTCGGAAGAAGGAATGCTGTCATCCCTTGAGAAAGATCAGCGAATAAATGGAGGAGACATAGATTTTCAACAATCAATTAACCTCTTTTGGCAACTCCCTTGCAAACAATGAGATGGAGCCGCCAACTAGGATGGAATAATGCAATTTTTCTTAAGTTAGTAGCGTCAACTATTATGGCTCCTAAATAAGTTATCCTCCAGCTCGTTGCTAAAATCTATTCCCTTCTTTCACTAATGAGACACATTCTTCCTAATACAAAGTGTACCCTGAGGGAAGAAATAGAAATCCAGAATAAAAGATAAAAAATGCTGAACTGGAATGTTCGTTTGAAGTGCCACCTCATTAAAAATATAAAACGCGAAATTCCCAAAACGGCTACTCTTCAGTTAAAGATTTAGATCTACGGACAGGATAAAAATATGTCTTTTACAACTATCAATGCGATATGTGCGGAATTTCGCCCATTGTCAATAAACGAATTCACTGCTAATAGTGTTCGGACTATGATCTATGTGAAAAATGCTACCTGATGAAAGCCGAGTCTCATGAACATAATCATTTTACGGTCATAGACGGTTACTCTCTCCTTGCAAAGAAAAAAGCACTTTTCCAAAAACAGTCGTAGACTATGGTGTTTATTACGAGTCACAGCTCCATTAAATGATTGTTTGCTTCACTTCTCTTCCTTCTTGGACCTATCACCGGAGAAAACTTAATTTAAATATACTTGATTATAAAATAAATGTTTTCCTGAGTTATTGATAATTAAATTGAATAATAATTATTTACTTCGAGCCATCTTATTTTAATTGAAAACTTAAATACTAATATCCTTTCATTTCGATTATTTGAATCATCAAAACTTCAAACAAACTCAGGTTGAATACATCCGTTCTTTACTCTCAAAGCCACAAAAGAACCGTTGGCCGGCACATTCATTCCCTACACCCAAGATTTCAATAACTCGCCAATATGCACTGGATTTGACCATTTTGTAAAGTCTGCTGTTGGCATGGCTGCCCTATTAGCCGGTGTATCTATGACCTCTGGTAGTATAGTAATGACTTTTCCATCAATGTGGTCCTTCTTTGCTGCCTTTTCTGCTAGATTCGTGGCTAGATAGTGAACCCCTGTTTTAGCAAGAGCATATCCGATCATGTCAGGCTGAGGTTCCTTGTAAACTGCGTTTGCTCCAGTGAAGATTACCAGTCCATTGCTACTCAAGTATTTTGTGGCAAGGTGAGCAGCCAGTAGACTAGGGTATAGATTAACCTCATGCATAAATCTTACTTTTTCAAAGTAGTCATCATCTTTAATACTGCCCCCTGCCCAACCACCTGCGGACACGATCACAGCATTGAATTTAAGACCTAACTATTTGATAGACTTAATAGTATTTTGATTGTTTTGGAGGATAGAAAATTCCCTTTGAAGGACTATGTTATGTTTGGCCTGATCATGAGAGCGAAAGTCGACATTAACAACATTGTAGGGCGAAAAAATACTAACAATGTGTTTGCCCAAATATCCACTTCCACCAATACAAAGGATGTTTTTCATCTCCGATATCTCTATAATTATAATTAGTAGCATTAGTTACGGTAGAGAACATATATGTAATAAATTGGCTGACTTATGGCATTATTTCCAGATTAAATTAAAAATGTTGATGAGGAGATAGAATTTGGAAGATTTGGATTTTACTCAAACTTTAATTTGAATAATTATATATCACCGCATGACAGAGGCGGAGTCTTTACCTGAAACTGTCGTTAAACTGGGTGTTTATAACTCTAAAACTTCTGATCAGACGGAGGCAGAAATTAAAGCTACTAACATTCAACCCACCCGCAACTTACTACGACTCTAATTCATCAAGAAGCGCAAAGACTTCAACCAACCAGTCAAATTTACTGAAACTGACAGCGACAAAAACGCACAATTCTTGTCATTCAAAGATGACCAACTTGGCTTGCGCGAAAAAAAAGTTATGGAGATCGGGTAAATGTGTAACTGATGCAGATTACAAGGTTCATAACCATATACTGAAACAGGTACACAAACCTTTTTCAAGCGAAAGATTAATAAATGTTTGCAAATTAATGAGAATGCAGGCTCGTAGGCATAGCTAAGAGTGAAAGATGATGACTTGGCGCACTTCCTGGATAACGTTTACCCTGAGATGGAGGGAGCATTGCAGTCCAATTAAACCATTGATATCTTCCAGAATGATTTTGATGTGCTCCCCGAAGACCAAGCAGGAAGCAAAGAGAGTGCTGAACTGAGTAATACTATCAAGTAAACCAAAAACTTGTTCTACTTGAAGTCCAAGGGCAAAAAGGTGAGCTGCATTCAGTTTCAGCCGTGGTTGCAAGGTCGTAAGAACCCACCAATAATCGCTGAATCTTTCATATAAAACTTAACATACGATGAGAGGGTAATCTTTTCGATGAAATCCTCTAAATCTTTCATCCTATTCTGGAATTATGAGGACCTCCACGCTATTGATCCGTTACTAATCTTAACTTCTCCCCTTGAAGTGTTAACTTTTGAGTTTAACCCAAAGGATCCTAATTTTGTCGTGGCTGGGACAATCAATGGGCAGATCATGCTGTGGGACCTCAAGAATATTCAAATTGGGCAGAGTACGAAGAAGAAGGGTAACAAGTCTTAAAAGAACGAAATTCGGGAAATTGCCCCAAGTCTGATGTCTGCTCTGCAGGATCCCACTAACATTACTCCTGTTACTGATCAGATCAAACGTAATATCCCATCTCATAAATCTCCTGTTGCTTGCTTGAAGTGGTTCCCTGCTGGGCTTGAGATTGAAATGCGCAAGTCCTACTCTGCTCTTTTGCAAACGTCTGGAAGTGAAATCAATCAGTTTGCTACTATCTCTACTGACGGACAAGTTCTATTATGGGAAAAGAAATTCTTAGATGCTCAAAAGAAGCCTATTAATGACGTACATTCTCTATTATTTAGTACTCTTTAATTAACTGGAAAGCTGGTTATGGATTTCATCTCTTTAGGCCAGAAGGTGGAGGTGCTATGGGAGGATCACATATCGCATTTAATAAAAATGAAAAGCGTACTGTTTTTACAGGCACAACTGACCAAGGTGAGCTATTTGTATGTGATTGGGCGGCTCGTTCAGCTGATGAGGCTGGAAGCAAAAATGATACTATAATTGCTTACTGGAATCAGGAAAGAGGATATCGCCCTGTAGTAGCATTGGATTTGCTTCCATCAAATGAATCTATAATTCTTACAGTATATGACTTTCATTTCTGTATTTGGAAGAATAATATTTAAGTTCCTCTATTCAGCAGCAGCGTCACTAAAGGCAGCTATCATACCTGTGGATGTTGGAGTCCCAGCAGACCCGGAGTCTGCTTTATTGGTAAATCAAATGGTACTATCGATATATGGGATTTTATGGATCAGTCTCATAAATGGACTATGCAGTATTCTGTGGGCTCAATAGGCATCTCTTCAATGAAGTTCCATGAACAGAGTCATAACATTTTATCAGTAGGATCTCAGGAAGGGACTCTTCATATACTTTAACTCCCATTTACTTTGGTGCGCAAGGTTGGAGATGAGGATACAACCATGAACGAATACTGGTAGCGAGAAATTGAAAGCGTAAAATACTTCAATAGACGGTTGGAGAAACGCTTCGAGGAGTCTCAGGAATTGAGAGCGAAATTGGATCTATAGGAAAAATTACGTATGCAAAGAGAGGAAAAAAAAGAGAAAAAGTAAGACTAAATTCGTCTCATCAATTAAGAGTACAACAGTTTCACTGAGAGTTTCCTCAACGAATTTGTTTATAAGATAGTGCCCTAAAAGAAGGAAGAAGAGCAGCCCAAGAAGATAGGTCGGAGGTGATCTTCAATAAATTATCCATCATTCTATTATACTAACTAAATAATATTTGCTGATAAGAGATTTTATTAAAATCAAACACTTAATATGAATTATAACAGCCTTAGAAGACTCCAATTCTCAATTTTGGTTGAAACGGACACCATCTCTCCCCTTTGTCTGATTATCACCATAGTGCATTCATTGAACGGTGAAATGAAAAGTCCATATACTGCTTGGTGTTCTCTACTCACTAATAGATTGGGCATATATACTGAAATTTATTCGATGCTATTCATCAGTTTTTTGTCCAAGGGGCGGTAACTACCGGAATATTAGAATTCTTATGGGCCTGCATCCTGAGTAAATTCCTTCTCAGTTATTGGCGAAAATTCTCCATAGTTGGTCAATCCAACTGGAATATACAATAGGATCTTCCTGTTACCCGTTTCTATAACATAGCTGATCTAGCATTTGATAAACAGCTACGAAGCTAATTCCTGTTTTGCCTCAATTTTATGAATCATATAGCTCTTAGCCGCAATTATCTCGCCCTCATACTTCGATACTCCATCCACAAGCATAATAAATTTTTACAAATCTTTATTACGCTTATTACCGATATGAAGTTTGATGTTGGGGCATTAACGATAACTGACATTTATATGAATTTCCCCATTTGAATAGAGATTCCACTCATCTCGTAGGCAAGCCATTTTTATATTGCTCAGAAATCTCGGGTCAGCACTTACTTTGTTCTATTAGAATATTTATTTAATTCGAATGATTCCTAAATCACAGTCCTTGCGAATATTTGTACGAAAAGTATTTAGCTGACTGTTTGCTTGCTGCTGGAATAGAGTTGAACTGAGATTTAAAGAGCCATCATCTCGCTCGATAGCCTAGAATTATGTTCTAAGAGCATTAATCTCATCGATAATAGCATTGGCTTCGTCTTTGATAATAAGAGGGCGTGGAAAATTTGAAGTTTTGATGGAAGTGACTAAACTTTCGTATTAATCCGACACCTGCGCCATCATTTTGGCAAGTTGTGCTTCCAAATTTTTTTGATCCTAAATCTGTTGGTTAATTTCCTTGATTTTCCTCCCAAAGCCTTCCATTTCAGCGTCATAGTTAGAGTTGTTTAAACTGGTCACTAATTTTTCTGTCTCCTCTTCCATTTTCTTACATTCGTAGACCATTCTCTATAGTGAATCTTAATAGTAATGTATCTGCTTCTCTATTTAAAAGTATTCTTATTATTTTTGGTGGTTATTTTAAGTTGGTTTCTTTTTAAAAGCACTTACGACAATTCGTGAGGGTGGCTTTTCGATTACTTTTGAAATTTTAGGATTGCTTGGGATTTACGATGAGTTTTCAACTCTTCTTAGAGTGAACTATTTCTTTGGATTTTGAGAAAAAACAGTTTGAGAAATATTTTATCCGAATTTTGGTGAAGGACCTTCCAAGCCAATGCCATGTTCAACACTGTGAACAGTGGTCGTGAGAGGTGCTAAAGCCTCCGCGCCCGAGTATGTTCGTTTGGCTCTAATAGATGGCTGTTCAGAAAGATTTTCAAATATGTTATTATTTGTGTTGGAGTCTTGATCCTTGTCAGGTTCCTTATCTTTTTTTGACAATATACTGCTGCTGTGTTTGGGATCGAATTTATCACTTTTCATGGTTTTGTCTCCCAAATTCATAAAATCTTAGAAGGCGAAGCCTGCAAATCCCTCCTTGGTTGTAACCATCTATTTTTGTTTGGTCTGTGATATATCGAGCTCATAATCGAAGTTATACTCACCAGAAAGTGTACTGTGCATCTGGAATTAATCACCTTGATTCGAATAATAACTATAGCTTAGCAATATTATGAATTTAGCTTTAAATAGAAGAGTGATGAGATATTTAAAAAGATCATATCACTGCAGGATATACGTACGCTTTTGATGCTTTTCATGACTTTTCATTTCACGCAAAGCCGCATCCCACCCCTTTATATTCTCCAAAGGATCATGTATTTCCTTAAGGCAGAGTTATTCCCCTTCTTCCTTGATTGTACGATAAAATTGGCAACTATTATCAGGATAGTCTGGCATGAGTAGATCGAAGAAAGCTGATGTTTCAATAGCTTAAATGCGGTGAATGTTGTAACTGTCTGGTACAATGGTTGAAATTTTGTCGATATCGCTTCCCTTGATATTTTCGTAACGCACTCGATTGATGGGGCAGACATGAATGTTATGTGGACAGCTTTTCAGGGATGGCACATCAATAGCAGAAATTCGTAGCTGTCCATGCAAGCATTTAGAAACCCCGACCATATTAGGATGACTATGCCAATCAAACTTTTGGCCAGCAGGCACCACCACAAAAAACAGTGTATATTTTGGCTATACTTTTATCGGTAAGGCTATGATGAAGTTTGGTTCCCGCAAGTCTGACATGATTTAGCTAATGTCAGGCATTTGAATACGTTGAAGCTCTTCTAGCACCTGTTTGAATTGTTCCGTCGATGAGAATTATTTTGCATCGAAATCAGGATAGAGACTCACCACTCCACTAATGAGGTCTAACAATTATTTGATAGTGGAGCTTGTGGCTAAGATCTCTTGCATTGCCAATAATTTTTCTGAAGAGGAGGCCATTTTCAATAATTATATTATCAAGCAGTTATTCATAAATTTATTTACTGTTATTGAAGAATTTAACTCCAAATTGCTGTTGCTGATGTTGTTGTCTATCCCTGTTTGGTAAGATCGAACTGAGTCGAATTTTGCTTCAATGAATTGAAATGAATCTCCGCAATTCAATATTTATTATATTTAGTTCTTTTATTGACTCGATATACGAAACCAATAATATATCCCTTATGCATAAATAGTCCCCAAATAATGCGAATTCTATTGGTGTTAAAATATTGTGAGGATCTGATCTCACAATTATATTTTTAAATCAACGAGATGAAAAGTAAAAGTACGTGTGATATTATGTAGCCATTGCATTCAAAAATCCTTTCGATTTGATGGAGGAAGAAGATGTACCTATGAGCACGCCTTCTCATCTTCATGATAAGTATGTTCCCCCCGCATACAACGTCCATACGCCTCTTCCTTTTAATCCATATGAAATACCTCGCTAAACTTCTCCTCCAAAACAAGATAAAAAAGAAAACAAAATTATGACAAGCTCCGCTCCATCACCACAGTCTAATGATTTTGCCTCCCCCTTCGGCCCTAACGAAAAGGATTCATAGTTTGATCCCTAGTCTATGAGGCATACTTATACTTAAAAGCCCCCAAGAGAATATAGATAAGATGAACTTGATGAGAATGGAGATCCTCCATTGCTAGATGGTACCACTTGCTTATTAAGATATCGGTATTGAACCATAAAAAATCAAATAGAGAATTAAATTGGTGTTAATAGCTGGACAGCCAAGCTACGATATGATTCACGACCCTGATCTATCCGGACCAATTTTAATTGGATTAGCTTTAGGATGTCTATTACTTTTAGCAGGAAAAGTGCATTTCGGAGATATCTACGCTATGTTTATTTTGGGTAACGTTCTGATCTACTTCTTGCTCAATTTCATCTCTCAAGTACTATCTTCACTATACAGAAATAAATGGTCCCGCTGTACAGCATAATGAGCACGATGGGATACGGACTGCTTCCGATGTTGGGACTAGGTGGGGTTGGTGTATTTGTTTCATTAAAGGGAGCAGTGGGCATATTAGTTACATTATGCATCGCAGCCTGGTCTTCCTTCGCTGCTGGCAACTTTATGGCTGTTCTAATCCGCGACACCAAAAACAAGCGCGCCCTTATAATATATCCGCTCTTCCTTTTCTACGTATCTTTCACATTAATCATTCTATTTTGATTGCTGATGCTTCATAACTGCCTATATTTACCAACAATATCTATATAACGTGAATTTATGATTTCTATCGGCATTTTATTCTGTTAGAGAGTGTTCAATTTGCTTATGTTCGATTCAAATTTAATATTAAATGAAGAGGGCTTTGAAACATCAGCAGTCCAGCAAATCCAATAGATCAATCGGCAGTCGTGCCTTTTCTGCCTCAGTTCACGATCTCAGAACTCAATCCGAAGATACAATGTCATCACAGGCAACAGTCTTTACTGAACAATCGCAGCGGATGGGTACTCAAAATACCGCGAGATCAGACTTTGACGACTATGAAGACATCATAGGGGAATAAATTGACACTCTGTTCATAACAGCCGAGTAGGAAAAGAAGATTCAGAATATTCTGTAATTCGCGCGCAAGGGGGTACTAGAAAGGTTAGCTAGAAAATTAATCAAACGAATGCATTCGAACTGCCTGTTCGCGTTATTGATCCGCAAGTAACTGAAACCAGCAACATGAGATTCTGGAAATTCGCGTCCGAACTTCTTTATGCCTCAATGAGTATCTATGACAAACGCGTTTAAAATGTGTTTCAAAACACAAACAAGATGTTTGACAACCTCATACGTATTCAGGGAAAACCGGATAAACCTCTTTCTGAAGAGGAAATAGAAGAAAAAAATCGTAAGCAGAGGGGTACACTTATACATATGGATATTGGGGAAATTGGATAGGCCGAAAACATATCGACCTATGAGATTGCAAAGGTTAACTGTGAGGAGGAGGCTAAAATCAACATTAAAAATCTAAGTAGTCAATTTATACCTGATCCTCTATTCCACAAAAGACTTCAGGCATTCGATTCAAGCACTTTAAAGAGTTTGTTTCTCAATGTCTTCGAGTGTGGTGAATAAATGCAGATTACCTTCTTTAAGAGTGACAATAAAAAAGAAGAGGGTAGAGTTAAAATGTAAATTGAGGACATGTCGATAATTAAGTAATAGGACATTAAATAAGAAGATCTTCCTCTTCCTCAAGTGACCACAAAAATACCACAGTTTATCCATGACGAACTGCAAAAGCTTAATTTTATTGGCCAGAATAGTGATCTCTTCCAGGACATGCAAATTTTTAGACATGATAATTTGAGAGGAGAACCGATCGAGGGAAATATGGTCATAGATATAGCTGCTACTGATATGTTGCAATTCAAGCAGAAATAGTTTTCAGAGGTGAGTAATAGTGAATAAAATACTTATTCTTTGGATCACGCCAATGAAGCATAAAATATATTTCAGTTCAACTTCGATTCAAAGGACATAACTTAGCTTGAATAATCTAGTCAAGAGATACTCGAAACGCAATCGAATCTACTTCCTTCCATTGATGATACTCTTGCTGATTTTATGATTGACGAGGACCATACAATGATGAATCCTTGGTAGTTAGAATTTAAGGGGTCAAAACTTCAGAGGAAAAAAAATAACCACTTGAAGCCTAGGACTGCTATGAAAGAAAAAAAGATAAAGCCTCCTGTTGAAAGTGGCGAAATAGACTTTAGCAGTTAGATGGTAGATAGATAATCAATTTTAAAAATGAAAAATACAAGATAGAATAAATCAAGCAAATGCTATTACGATAATTTTCTGGCTCCAAAGTCAATGTATTTATAACTCCATTTAGGGATCCTTTCCTCGAGGTGCATAAAAAGCGGTTAAGAAATAATAAAAGATAACACTACCAGAGTTCTCAAAATTATTTGGCTGCGCCAATGAAAAACCTTCCTTCATCATCATAATAAGCATTTTTCGAGCAGGACAGGAATAATGATGACAATATCCAACTGAACGAGCAAGTCGACAATGAAGTTGGAAATGATTATGGTCACGAGAACAATAATTCATAAAATTTGGAGATTGAGGGGCAGCCAACTCAAAATAATAGCAATTCTTATCGCTCAGGAATTCGAAATATTCGAGATATAAAAGAAAAAATATACCAAAATTTAGCAAAAGGAGGCCATATAAAGCTGAGTGAGATAGATTTGCAATTATCACCTTCGAGCATATTAGTGCTCTTTTTGCATTTGGTAAACGAACGAGACTTGGATGTGGAGTCAATCGATGATTAAACTGACATCCTTATTTCTTACAGGGATCAGTGATTTTATTGTTTTCACTTATCTCTATTCTCTTGGTTGGGCATATTTTTCAATTATGATAAAAAAAGATGATTAAATCAGAGATTAGCTTTAGGCTATTTTTTCTTATTCTGGGACATAGCCATCAACATTTTGTAAGTGGGTAATGGATTCGCTAATTCTATTCTGATCATCCACAATTTTTCTTGATTATTTTCAACTGAAACTTCTCCCAGAACTTCAGCTCCAAGCTGTTTCAACATTTTAAGGGATACTGGACTTGATATTCTTGAATAGTAGTATTTCCATCCAGCGACCTTGCCGATGTTGAAACAGTGCCACCAAAATTTGAGAGAATATCCTCCCTTTGCCTCATTGGGGTCAATGACTCCAAACAGTCCATATATAGCATCTCCTCTTTTTATTCCAGTTAAATTGAGCTTATTTTCGAGGACCTTACCAGCTTTTCCCAATTTGGAAAACAGTTATAGGTTGCTTGGCATTGATGGTAAAGTTAGATAGTCCATGAGCTCATATTGCAGTGACACTCCAATAACCTTTTTATCTTTGAGTAGAACCTAGATTATGAAAGTATTACATAGGACCAGCCTCCTTCAAGAGCAGGAAGTATTTTTCCTCTCATAATGGGGTAGATCTGTTCATAGCTGGGATTGTATTTTTTCCAAATGTCGTTGAGGTTGAGGAAGCTGCGAGTGAGTACATCTGCTGCTTATTCCACATGTTCGCTCCTCAAATCAGTGACTTAGATATGTTGATTCATTAATTATTATGATTTGTGTTTCGTCATACTGATGACATAAATGATTCAACTACTCAATACTACTACTTGTTATATAGCAAAATATGTATAAATCAATTTTTATAGAAATTTAATAGTCAATGCTTGGAAGAGGTTAATTTCTTGTTGATTAGTTAGTAAATGATGCATAAATTCATGTTGTCTTTGAATATTAGGTTGAATTATTTTAGATTTTGAAAATCTTATCAAAATAAATTTATGATATCGACCTGAATTTTATTATCAACTGTGACTTCTTCTACTTATTTATTGGCCATTCAACCTCAAGGTTGAAAGAATGTAAAATAATTGATAACAATAAAGAAGTATGTTAAAAACAAGTCAATTATTGTTAGCTTTAATAATGTCTATTTTTCAACTTTAATTTATAACCTGCATCATCATAACAGTATTTTATCAATACTAAATTGCTGATTGATTCAGTGGTTTAAAACGTAAATCATAAATTATAATTTTAAATTATACGTTGCTTAGTATCATATTTTTTTAAATCAATCTTATTTCTTCTAAAGGTTACTCGACAGTTAATTGATTTTATTCTTAAATTACATCAGGAAAGGCTTTATTTTTGAATAGATGATTGTAGCCCCGTTATTGGCTCGGGGATAAAACATCCATACATATACCAATAATCGCAAGGCGGAAAAGCCGGGAATGAATTGCAAAATGATCCAAAAGAGGTCATCACAAGTTATTAGTAATCCAAACACGATCCAATAGGTCAGCCATATTTTTTTTTGCTCATTATTTTTGCTTTATATGGCCTATATATTGATCGAGATACTTTGAATGACATGTATGCAGGATAAAGCATGCCGAAAAGAGTTGTAAGGAGGTCTGACATTACTTCAAAAATTGAGAGAAATGACACTAGAAGAAATATCACAATGAAAATATGAGAAGGCCGCATGCCGGTCTTCTGGTGAATATTTTGAAGAAGAGGAAAGCCTTAAAGATCTTTATCGATATTTGAGAAAAACGAATAGAGTAACGACTTGAACTCACTCTGACTCATAAAGTTGATATTAATATTATCAAATAGCGGATTGAGCTGTAATTTAGTCAAAATATACAGGATGATTAAAAATTCAAGTAGTATTAGGCTGAGAGGAAATTTAATATTAAATATGAGAGTTTATTGATAATAAAACAGCAAATACTTTTGATTTTGCATCCTTCCTATTTCTGGATATCATATGTGCATTTAAAATTAAGGAGTTCTAAAATAAGCATTTAAAATATGAATTTAAGGCATTAAAAATGGCTGCCTTTACTTGGATAAAGATTTACAAACTTAAACTTATATTATTTAGTAAAAGGAAGGAGTAAAATACAATAAAAATGGTAAAATGTACGTAAAATCTATTTGTAATGAACCCAATCTGATCATATCACGCAAAGGAAAAGTAAATAATTGAAAGTTAATTTTCTTTAAATCATATTCAGGCTTGAAAAAGATAATGAACTTATGGGGAGTAATTAAATTGCTTTTCTTTATTATCCAACTAATGGTGTTTTCAAACAATGTTTTTAAAATTAATCAGGCTTGTTTGGAATTATTTAGAATATTTTTTTGTTTTTTAAACTGTATGCTCTTTCCTTTATAACTATTTCAACAAGACAAATGGCTTTAATTCTTTTCTCCTTATAGTGATAATTATAATTTAGGTCCATGTTCCAAATTGGAGATGATGTCATGAAGGCTAAGATTTGTTTGTATTATTATTCTGTTGATGACGGTAATTTATATTACGTCATATATTTTTGAAATTACCACATATCTTAAAGGTAATTGATTTTATTAATTGATTTATTGAATGCAGACTGAAGAAAAGCTTACTGTTGTTCCATTTCAAACTGAACACATTGAATAGGCCTCTCATTTGTTGGCTAAGACTTTCATGACCATGAACCCCATATGGAAAGATTAACATTTTAACTATGAGGAACTTCTTGGCTTTATGAGGGGCAAATGCGTGGAGGCAGTCGCAGATGTTTCCAAATACAACAATTTCACCATGAGTTGGGTAAATATTTACTAATTTAGATTTTGCTAAGAGATGGCAAGGTGGTCGCAGTTAGCACCAATTATGAACTCACTAACTATGTCAAGAAGCTCAACAAAAAGCCTATTGGAGAAGTATCTATTTACGCTTATCTCAACAATCTCAGCTTATAATTCTGGAAAAATTTTGACATTTCCCAATACAAGGAAGGAGAGGCTTTTTATGGTGATTTTATTGGAGTTAACCCTGAGGACAAAGATAAAGGATATACAATTATTCTTACAGAAGCTATGCGGAAAGAAAGTATGAATAAAAACATGAAAGTCAACATCTCAAGAATTTCAAACAAAAAGCTATGTGGCTTACTTGTAAAGCATCGTGGTGCAAAAATATTAAAATAATATAGTTTTAATATTCATGGTGCAACTCATAGCTTTTGGATGATAGAGATCGATTTTTAAGCTCAACGTAATCAGCGTGCAGCAAGACTTTAAGCCAAACTTTGATTAATTTCATTTAAATTCTTATTTCTATTTAAAAATTTAAGATTTATTGATTTTCATTGATCCTTGTAGATGAAAGAATAAGAGGAATATTCATTGAAAAATTTAGATAATCGTTCTGAATAAAAAAAAGAACTTCATCGTTTATTTGTGGAAAATTTGCATCAAAGGAACATTGAAGCTCTAAAAATAATCTTGACTGAAAAAAACAAAACAAAGTACTAACCTTCTACTTTGCTCAAAATGCAGCTGGATAAAGGGTGGTACTGTTACTACACTGATAATCTTATCAAGAGTAAAAAGACGATATTTGCCATGCATGGAGGACCAGGTAATCATCAATAATATGCGGGCATTTAAACAGAAATGAAAGGATATTGTCGATGGATTAATATAGTTATTCCGGGTATGGATGGGTAAGATGAGAGAAGAGGTGACTATGATGGATCGTTTTCTCATTTCAGTCAAATGATTCTCAAATTATTGGCAAAATTACAAATACCCAAAGTAATTTTATGCTGTCATTCTTTATCATCTACATTTTCGCCTCTTCTATTAACTAACTACCCTTAAATCTTTGAAGGCTACATTTCCGTAGCTGGAATAAAAGATATCTGGAATTATGGGTTTATGCTATTGTATCAAGTCATCACGGCTCAATAAAAATACTATAGTGAATAGAATCACAAGCTGAAACCCTGGCAATTTGAAGATTCGAGATTAAAGATGTACCAACGCTTTTTATAATTACGTAAAGATATAACTTTGGATCAGCTCGAAATACCAAAAATGAAGATGACTTAGTTTTTTAGTTTTTTAAAACTAACTAATAAATCACCTCAATAGATGGATTAAGTTTTTTAAATCTATAAAAATTTAAAGGTGCTTAAAGTGATCCTTGATGGGCGAAACGATCCCTACATTGATAATGGAAAGACTGAAAATACAATTTATAATTTAGTTAACAGTCAGGATTCCTACATTATGCAGCCCTACTTTCAAAAATTAATTGCTTTAGCAAAAAATACTATAGAATAACGATTGCTAAGCTAATTTGGAGTGGTTGTGAAGGGAGACAAAATTCAGGAGTATTTTTGCTTTTTATTTTAAGAAACGGGACATTCTGTTCATCGTAGGCGACCAAAGGAGATAAGTCAAATCTTAAAAATATATATTGCTTGCCTCGAGTAAATAGACAAGATAATTCCTCTCATCAAGACTTCCCTCTGATAATTTATCATAAGAATCTATTATTAATTAAATATAAACTAGCAGATGTTGGTTCGCGATGCCATAAATTGAGGAAAAATAGATCAACAACTAATTTACTTCTATTCTAGCGTAAAAAATGTAATCAATTAATAAAAGAATCAATAACTCTAATACTTTAATTGCCTATATTAATTTCAACAGTGATGTGGGCCAAGAAGAATCCTAACAATTTTAGACAGCACATTCTTTGCGCGATGGTGGCTGAACAAAACATCATTCTCGAAGACATCAACAACAACAGTCATCCGCCTGGACTTAAACCGGAATAATCACGATTTCTAAAACTTGTCGAAACTATATCCAATGGCTGCAAAGTAATGGTAACACGTGGTGGTACTCTCATGAAATTTTATGCTGGTGTGGTAACCAATAATGAAGGGGTAGAGCTAAATTTTGATTGTGGACTTGAACGAGGTATTGCATACTACTTATAGTATCTGCTGTTAATGGCAATGATTGGTAAGACTGCTCTCAATGTGCATTTGCATGGACTGACAAATCACTCTGGAGACAACTCTGTTGATGCAATCCAATCCCAATTAATTCCTTTTCTTAAAAACCACTATGAAGTGGACAACGAGTTGAGTATGAAGATTGTTAGCAGAGGATATCTTCCTGAAGGAGGAGGACATGTCCATATAGTAATTCCTGCCATTCGTAAATTTAAAAAAGTTAACCTATAAGAGAAGGGTTATATTAAGCGAGTGAGGGGGACATGTGCTGGTAGTAAAATATCAACAAGCATCTTAAATGAAATCAAAGATAAGTGTAAAAGCAAATTGCTAGAATATCTTCCAGATGTATGGATCTATAGTGATTATTTTAAGGGGGATAAAGCCTCCATATCTCCCGGATACAGTCTTACTCTTCAAGCTGAAACTACCACTGGTGCTACTATCAGCTACGATGCCTGCTACGAATCAGGTACCACTTAAGTCTTCGTCAATCAAGCAATCAACTAATTTCTTGATGAAGTGGAGCATAGTGGGTTCATTTCTACTAATTACCAATGGTTTATACTTACTCTGATGGCTTTGAGCGAGAAAAAGACCAGTTCTATCAAATTGGGAAGAGTTTCCCCATTTACAGTGGAATGCTTACGCATTGTTCGCGATCTGTTAGGCATTGTGTTCGAAATATAATAGAGCAAATCGGAGAACCTCGCCATCTTTAGATGTTTGGGAGTGGGGTACGAGAACTATGCTCGTATTGTGAAGTGATAACTATTTTGACTGGGTTATTGCCAATGATAAACTATTTAAAAGATATAACTTAATTTTAAAAAACAGATCAAGTGTTAGTTCCTTTATATATTTTTGTAAATTTAAATATCCATAATATATCTAAAGATGGAAGATAGCAAATTAGTGCTTCTCAAATAATGGAATACAATTTACAGTTCAAAGGATGCAAAATTTGTGTTGATAGGCAATGTAGAAGGCTACAAGGCGCGCCGTGAGGGTAAACATTACGTTGTGCTAAACCGCACCTATCCTCTAAAGAAAGAGAATGGATTAGTACGAAATGCTCGTAAAAACAAGAGCGTATTTCTTGCTTTCGACAGCAATCAATATAACTACAGCAACATCTCCAGTAAAGAGATTATGTTCCACGTCAATCTCGACGAGGAGGAACTCATCACTAAAGAAAATGTATAAATTATTTTAGGCAGACATACAAAATAACTGAGAACTTCTTCGACAAAGAAGATGACGAGGAAGACCAGATTTAAGGACATGTTCACCCTGTTCTCATTAATACTGCTCCTCTCTGCAGAAATCATAGCATAATTGTCATGTACCCAGATGAGGAATTGCCTCAGGTCATCGGTCAAGATATAGTTTTGCTGTTGTTGAACATCTTTAAGCTATTCCCCAATGCGAAGTACAATATTTTGAATATAGGGTCGGCTATAACTCGATGGGAGCATCTGCACTCATCAATCATTTGCATTTTCATCTGCTTTTTTCTGACGATCTTATTGGCGCTCCTCGCCTTCCCATCGAATAAGTACCCGTTAAACTATGGAAAAAATCGAGTCTTGTCAATCCTAAAGAAGATATTAAC
>Ga0302197_10001880_pt1 | contig 19701 bp, 17 predicted proteins | sample II_Bog_N2_1_FD_193526 | JGI IMG/M metagenome (GOLD analysis project Ga0302197, IMG submission 193526) | Peat permafrost microbial communities from Stordalen Mire near Abisko, Sweden - II_Bog_N2_1 | ecosystem: Environmental > Terrestrial > Soil > Wetlands > Peat | place: Sweden: Abisko...
CGCGAGACCCGCGCCGTTCACGAGGCAGGCGATGCTGCCGTCGAGCTTAATATAATTCAGCGCAAACTTGCTCGCTTCGATTTCCAGCGGCGCTTCCTCGTTGAGGTCGCGCATCTCCAAAATGTTTTTGTGGCGGTAAAGCGCATTGTCATCGAGCGAAATTTTCGCATCCAGCGCCATGACGGTTTCCTTGCCGTCGGCCAGTTCGACCACCGCGAGCGGATTCAGCTCCACCATCGAGGCGTCGCATTCCCACCACGTATTGTAAACGCCGGTGACGAGTTTCACGCCGGCGTTGAACAAATCGCCCTTGAGGCCGAGCGCGGCGGCAATTTTCCGCGCCTGATAGGGCATGATGCCGACGGCGGGATCAATCGTCTCTTTGAAAATCTTCTCGGGATGCTTCTCGGCCACTTCCTCAATGTCCATGCCGCCCTCGGTGCTGGCCATGATGAGTGGACGCGACGTCTCGCGGTTGAGCAGCACGGCGAGGTAAAATTCCTTTTTGATCTTCGCGCCCTCGGCGAGGAGCAGCGTCTGCACCATCCGGCCGTCCGCGCCGGTCTGCTTGGTAACAAGCGTCTGGCCGAGCATCTTCTCGGCGTAGCCCACGGCCTCATCCACAGAGCCGGCGACTTTCACGCCGCCCTGGAAGCCGGATTTGAACGTGCCCTTGCCGCGACCGCCCGCGTGGATCTGCGATTTGACCACGACCTTGGCGCTGCCGCTGGCGGCGATTTTCTCGGCCGCCGGGCGCACCTCGGCGAGCGACTTGGCGGGAATCTCATACGGCACGTTGACGCCGTATTGCGCGAGCAACTGTTTGGCTTGGTATTCGTGAATGTTCATTTCAAAATAAGTTGGCCAATTAAAAACGATTGCCGCCGGAAATCAACTGCCAACTGCGTTTCCGCCCGTCCCGGGCGGGGACATTGCCGGGCACATCCCTGTCTAGTTGCGATGCCAATGCGAATTGCCTTTTCAGCCATTTTGATAAACCTACGCCTTTATCAAAAGGTTGCCGAACAGATGACCCAGCCAGCCTGACCAACGGGGGAATAGTCCCGTTCTGGTTTCATTTTATTTCGCCGTTCCGGCGATTTTGTGCTGGACATTGGGCGGCAAAAGGTTGTTGATGGTTTGACGATTCACCATGAAAACTTCGCCGCACTTTGCAGGCCGTGGTTATGGGTGGCAAAAAGATTTGCCGGATCAGCGGGATCATTTTTATGCGGCCCCGGCACCGCTGCTGGCACCGCTGCCCGCCAAGGCGGATTTGCGGGTGCAATGTCCGCCGGTGTATGACCAGGGACAGCTCGGCAGTTGCACGGCCAACGCCATCGCTGGTGCGATTCAATTTGACCGGTTGAAACAAAAGCTCGCGGACTTCGTGCCGTCGCGGTTGTTTATTTATTACAACGAGCGGGTCATTGAGCATTCGGTGGCGTCGGACAGCGGCGCGCAAATCCGCGACGGCATCAAGAGCGTGGCCAAACAGGGCGACTGCCCGGAAACGGAATGGCCTTACGCCATCGCCAAGTTCAAAACCAAACCGCCAGCGGCGTGCTACAAAGATGCCTTGAAATACAAGGCGGTTTCCTACCAGCGCGTGACGCAGACGCTGGGACAGTTGAAAGGTTGCCTGGCATCAGGCTGGCCGTTTGTGTTCGGCTTCACGGTGTATGAAAGTTTTGAGAGCGCGGCGGTGGCGAAAAGCGGCCACGTGCCGCTGCCCGCCTCCGGCGAATCCGTGGTGGGCGGCCACGCGGTCGTCGGCGTGGGCTACGATGACGCGCAGCAGCGGTTCATTGTGCGGAATTCGTGGGGCGCGGGCTGGGGTCTGAAGGGCTATTTCACGCTGCCTTACGCATATGTCACCGGGACTGACTTGGCCAGTGACTTCTGGACAATTCGAGTGGTGCAGTAAAGAATCAAACCAATCAGCCAATCGACAACTAAAAAATTATGACCCTGACCAAACGTGATCTCGTGATCCGCATCAGTGAAGAAACCGGGCTTATTCAGACCCAGGTTTTCGACGTGGTGCAGAAGACCCTCAATTACATCACCGAGGCGCTTGCCAAGGGCGACAAGGTGGAATTGCGCAACTTCGGCGTCTTCGACGTGAAGATCCGCAAGGCGCGCGTCGGCCGCAACCCGAACAAGCCGGAGACGGACGTGCCCATCCCCGCCCGCGCGATGGTGAAGTTCAAATCCGGCAAGGAAATGCGCGCCGAAGTCTTGAAGCTGACGCCGAAAGCGTAAAAGCACATTAACCACGAAATACGCGAAACACACGAAAGAGAAGCGTGTGTTTATCCAGCCTTTCAGAAATTTCGTGTCTTTGGTGTATTTCGTGGTTGAAATCGCTTTCCTGTGTTCCTGCTTTCCTAATCCGTTTTTTTTCCTATCCTTCGGGCATGGAACGACTGCCCGGATTCCGAGATTTTTATCCCGAACCGCTCCCGCACCAGGACGTGTGGAGCGCCGACGCGCGCCAGTATATTTTTGACCAGTGGCGCAAGATTGCCAAGCGCTACGGCTTTCGCGAATACGACGGCCCGCCGCTGGAGCCGCTCGAACTGTTTACGACGAAGAGCGGCGAGGAAATTGTCGGCCAGCTCTACAACTTCACCGACAAGGGCGAACGCGCCGTTTCGTTGCGCCCGGAAATGACGCCGACGCTCGCGCGCATGGTCGCCGCGCACGAACGCAATTACAAAAAACCCATCAAGTGGTTTGCGATTCCGCAACTCTTCCGCTACGAGCGCCAGCAGAAAGGCCGGTTGCGCGAGCATTTCCAGTTCAACGTCGACCTCATCGGCGAAACCGATCCGGCGGCGGACGCGGAGTTGATTGCGCTGCTGATTGACACGCTGCGCGCGTTCGGTTTGACGGCGGAGGATTTTGTCATCCGCCTGAGCAGCCGCAATGCGTGGCAGGATTTTTACGAGCGCCGCCGTCAGCACGCCGAAGGCAAAAGCGGCGAATACGAGTTTTTCCAGGTGATTGACAAGCTGGAACGCACCGCGCCGGATGAAAGCGAAAAAAAACTGGCCGCACTCGGCTCGTCGCTGGCGGAAGTAAATGAATTTATCGCGTCCGGCCAGCCGACGGCGGAACTGGCAAGCATTTTACAAAATCTCACCGCGCGCGGGCTGAAGGATTTTGTGAAGATTGACTACAAGGTCATCCGCGGGCTGGCGTATTACACCGGCGTCGTGTTCGAGGCGTTTGATCGCAAGGGTGAGTTTCGCGCCATCGCCGGCGGCGGACGCTACAATAATCTCGTGAAGCTCATCAGCGGCGGCAAAGTGGATTTGCCCGCGCTCGGCTTCGGCATGGGCGACGTGGTGCTGGCGGAACTGCTCAAGGCGCGCGGCCTGCTGCCGAAATTTGATTCGCAGATGGACGTATTCGTGCTGATTGAGGACGAGACGTTGCGCCCGATTTCATTGAAGCTGATTCACGATTTGCGCGCGGCGGGCTATGCCGTGGAATATCCGATCACGCCAGCGAAACCGGACAAACAATTCAAGCGCGCGCAGGAATTAAAAGTGGCCTACACCGCGCGCTTGGAAAATGACGCTTACGTCCGCATCCGCAATTTCAAGACGCGCGATGAAATTGTCACCGGCCTCGAAGGCGCGGCGAATCATTTGGGATGAAAATTTCTTGTTATTTGTGACAAAAATAATACGTTCCAGTTAATTATGAAAAAGAAATTACCGGAAGAAAAAATAACAAACAAATTACAGCGTCAATCGGCGGCAGTAGTTTTAAGACATAATCGCAACGCGCTCCGAACCGAGAAGGTTAAAGGCGTCCAAATTAGCATGAGAATGTTTGAAGGAGTTATGAGATTCGGAATGTTTGGACTAACCGATGACAAAAAGTTGGCGGAAATTGCAATTGATAAGCACGGCCGATCAACTTACATCCGAACGGCCTAAAAATGCAGTTATGGAATCGAAAAGAACTCCTGCAATTCGATGTCCAAGTTCCATTAGTCCTGAAATTTTTACCGCTGCCGATTTAGGAGACAAAGACGCTCAAACTATTTTGAATCAAAGCTATGATTATTTAAGCGTCATTGGCATTACCAAAGTCCCTAAATATTATCACGCTGCGTTAAAGGGTTCATCGGATGATCAATACCTCATGGGAATCTATTCCAAAAATTTGGTCGAAAAGTTTGCTTGGTTTCTCTTGGCGTTAGAAAATGGACACATTCATGGTAGGTATTCGATTTCAGAAGTTGGGCGGTTGCTTTCAATTGAGCAACAATTTCAAATTGCCATAAATTTTGCAAATGGTAGTGACGGGTTTCCAAGAAGTTTTGAAAATGCAAAAGTTTGGAATGAAAAGGCGTTGTCACGAGGCCATGTAAAGGCGCAAGAGTTTCAATCCGAACTTCTCAAAATGGAGAATGATTTCGAATTGGCCAACACAGAAACAAAACAAACCAATTTGAACAGCATTGAGACTTCTTTGAAAAATGGATTTGGCGTGGTCGTTGAAAAAATCGGGATGGGAGTGAAAATTATTGCCACAATAATCTTTGTCGTCATCGTCTGGATTGTAATTGCAGCGTTGTTTAATTCTTGCAACGTAATTCACCCTGAATAAAAAAAGGCGAGGCTTGCGCCCCGCCTTCGCAAAATTGATTTGCAGAATTATTTCCATTTGCCTTCGCGGACGAAAACCTTTTTCGACAACTTGTTCACCGTCAGTTTTTGGTCGCGGATTTGCGGTGAATAACTGTTTTCATGAAATCGCCAGAAGCCTTGAATTCATTGGCGATTTAAGTTTGTTCACGGTTTGTTCACCGCGAATTTTCGGTGAATAAACGGTGCATATCAATTTGTGGGCAGAAATAAAATTTCTGCTAGAGTCATTACAGTTCATTGAAAGAACGAAGCGGGCGGCGAAAAGTAAAATTGACGTTGAACGTTTCAGGATAATCCCAGGCGACTGGGGAAAAGCCGGGTCAGGCTGGTTGACCCGACTCCTCTGAAATCGGAGCGCAAGTTCCGGCGAGGCAGAATTCACCAGTTCCTCTGGCGGTGTTCGCACACCGTCAAATGCGAATGAGGGACTTGGCAGCAAGCCGCAATTAGAAGCTGCGGCGAGTTGAGTCAAGTAGCTTGGAACGGTTTCGGTTCCAAGTGAATCGCAGTCACCCAGAGGGTGAATAGTTGCTACTGTGCATCAGCACGGTGCGGACGGCTCTGGCGGGGTTGAATAAAATCAAAACCGCCCAAAGAAAAACGCCGAAAGGCGGACAAAAGGAGCGGACGCATCGGGAAAAACACGGGAACTTGGCAGGTTCCGTGAAAAACTTCCGAGTGCCGGCGATGTTAAAAACGACACCGCTGGACTGTGAGATAAAAAGCAACTTGAGAGAGAAGAGGCGAGACCCGTGGCCTCGGGCGAACGCACCGTCACAAGCGGTGGCTGACCTGGAGCCAGTGGTCAAGACGCGAATGAAATTCGCAGGCGTGTCTTGACCTGGTTGGCAGGCCGGTGGCGCAACCACCAGCCGAAGCGAGCTGAAAAGCCTCACTCAAAATCCGCGCGCCGCAAGGCGTCGGACGGCCCTGCTACGAGGCCGATAACTCCGCTTGCCGTGGAGAATGGCGTCGGGAAGCCGGTAGCCCCGCGAGGGTGCGCCTAATGCCGGCTCGGGAAAGAGAGATTGGCGAACTCCCATCCCCCATTTGTCCCGGTCTGACCGCAAGGTCAGGCCGGGACTTATTGTTTTAAGGCGGAAGAAACATTGAACATTCAACGTCCAACTCCGAATTGAAACAAATCGTTGCCGCTGCGCTTCGTTGAATATTCAGCGTTGAATGTTGAATGTTCGATGTTTCCCAATTGATTTAATACTTGCCCGCGCGGTTCTTTTCGCCAAGATTTCTGAACGCGAGTCTAAACCATCCAATCAAATAAAATTATGGGACGCATTTACAACAACATCATTGAAACCGTCGGCCGCACGCCGCTGGTCAAACTCAACAAGGTCACCGCCGGCGTGGACGCCACCATTTTGCTGAAGTGCGAATTTTTCAATCCGCTCGGCAGTGTCAAGGATCGCATCGGCATGGCGATGATTGAAGCCGCCGAAAAAAGCGGCGTGTTGAAGAAAGACACCGTCATCATCGAGCCGACCAGCGGCAACACCGGCATCGCGCTGGCGTTCGTCGCGGCGGCGAAAGGCTACAAGCTGATTCTCACGATGCCCGAAACGATGTCGCTCGAACGCCGCACGCTGCTGGCGATGCTCGGCGCGAAACTGGTTTTGACGCCCGGCGCGGAAGGCATGAAGGGCGCCATTGCCCGCGCCGAAGCGCTCGCGAAGGAAACGCCGAATTCATGGATTCCGCAGCAATTCAACAATCCGGCCAATCCGGCGATTCACTCCAAGACGACCGCCGTCGAGTTGTGGGAAGACACGGACGGCAAGATTGACATTCTCGTTGCCGCCGTCGGCACGGGCGGAACCATCACCGGTTGCGTCGAAGCCATCAAGCCGAAGAAGGCCTCGTTCCAGGCCATCGCGGTCGAGCCGAAAGATTCGCCGGTCATTTCGCAGACGCTCGCCGGCCAGCCGGTCAAACCCGGCCCGCACAAGATTCAGGGCACGGGCGCGGGCTTTGTTCCCGGCAACCTGCATTTGAAGGACAGTGCGGGCAATCCGCAGATTGTCGAATGCGTCCAGGTTTCCAACGACGACGCGTTTGCGATGGCGCGGCGGCTCGCCAAGGAAGAAGGAATCCTCGTCGGCATCTCGACCGGCGCCAATGTCATCGCCGCCATCGAAGTGGCCAAACGTCCGGAAAACAAGGGCAAAGTCATCGTGACCATCGCCTGCTCGACGGGTGAACGCTATTTGAGCACCGCGCTTGCCGCCGAAGCCCGCGCGGAAGTGGGCGGCTGAACTTTTAGTGCCAGCAGCACGACCGAGAATAGCCCGCAGCTTTGGCTGCGGGTTGTTTTTTTAGATGGGCAAGGCTCGGCGGGGTGGCAGAAAATTTGAAGGCAGACAATTCTTTCGTCCCATCGGGCTTGATTCGGGTTTGGCGTGAAACCTGCGGTTGAAACTGCGGGCTATAGCATTTAAAACTGACATTGGCACATAGTCTTTAGGTCAAACCGGCGTTGCAAGCTGTCCAAATCGCAACTGGGGCAGACCGATAACTTTAGGCCCAAAGTTTCTCCGGATAAGCGCCCTTGGCGATGAGCTGTCGGATGCTCTCGACGACCGTCGGTCGGTCTTCGCGGTAGGTCACGCCGAACCACGAGTCGGCCGAGCGCAGCACCTGGCACTTGGCGCGGCCGCTGGTCACGAGGTCGCCCACGGTCGCGGGAATGTAGCACTCGGATTTCTGCTCGCCGCCGGCTTTTTTCAAAAACTTCTCAAACTCCACCCGGAGTTGCGGGAACAGCGCGGGCGTGAAACCCCAGAAATTCATCGAGACCGCCTCGTCGCCGGTCAGCTTGGTGATCTTGCCATCGGCCTCGGTGTTCTTGGCGCCGCTGCCATCCGGCTCAATCTTCATCATCTCGACGATGTGTGTGAGGTAATTGTTCGCATCCACCCGCGAGACGCCACGCGCCACGCTGCCGTGGGCGGACAATGTGTTTTTCAAAATGAAACCTACCATCGCGTAGTCCGGTGTGCCGGAGGTTAGGTGTTGCGCGAGAACTTTGTAAGCCTGCTGGCCGTAAAAATCGTCGGCGTTGATGGCGGCAAAATTTTCTTTAATGACGCCTTCGGCCATGAGGATCGCGTGGGTCGTGCCCCACGGCTTGGTTCGTCCGGCGGGCAGCTTGTGGGGCGCGGGCAGCTTGTCGAGTTCCTGGAAAACATATTCCACGGCGATGCGCTGCTCGAAACGCGCGCCGACGATTTCGCGGAACTGCTGCTCGATGTCCTTGCGGATGACGAACACGAGCTTGCCGAAGCCCGCGCGCATGGCGTCGTAAATCGAGTAATCAATGATGGTTTCGCCCGCCGGGCCGACGGGGTCAATCTGTTTGAGGCCGCCGTAACGGCTGCCCATGCCGGCGGCAAGAACGAGTAAGGTTGGTTTGGTCATGCGCGGAACATTTTAATTTTTTGCGCGCGGCTGTCGAGAAAATGGTTGGCGGAAAATGGATGCCGGTTCAGTCCGCAAAGCCGCGCTCTTTCAGCCAGAACAGGCAGTCGCCGGCCCACGGATGCGGATGCGCAAACGGCGGCTTGTCCTTCAGACCCATGCCGTGCCCGCCTTTTTCGTAGATATGCAGGTCGAACGGAACATGGTTTTTGCGCAGCGCCTCGGCGAACAGCAGCGTGTTTTCCATCGGCACGGTTTTATCCTCAAATGTCGTCCACAGAAAACACGGCGGTGTGTTCGTTGTCACCTGCAGCTCGTTGGAAAGCGACCGGACAAGCGGCGGCGGCGGGTTTGTGCCAAGCAGATTGTTCCGTGACCCTTTGTGCGCAAACTCGCCCATCGAAATCACGGCGTAACAAAGGATGCCCAAATCCGGCTGCGAGCTTTGCCGCTCAACCGCGTCGGAAGAATTGGTGTTGCCAAAATCAAAATGCGTCAGCAACGTCGCCGCCAGATGGCCGCCCGCCGACGAGCCCATGATGCCGACGCGCTTTACGTCAATCTTGTAATCCTCCGCGTGCGCGCGCACCCAGCGCGTGGCGCGCGCGGCGTCATTCAGCATCGCCGGATGCCGGTAGCCGTTCGAGCCAAGCCGGTATTTCAGCACGAAGCAGGTGACGCCGTGCTGGTTCAGCCAGAGCGCGTAATCGTTGCCCTCGTGGGGTGCGAGTTTCGCGTAGCCGCCGCCGGGACAAATTACCATCGCCGCGCCGGTGGCGTTTGATTCGCACAAATACGGCGTGAGCGTGGGAATGTCGTTGGACGAAGTGCCGAGCGCGCCGGGCGCGCCGTCCGGCCAGAGCGGGATGGATGTTTGCATTTGCGCGCGGGATAAAATGAGGGACGCCAACAAAAATGCCGAGGCAAGAAAGGTTTTCATGCGAAATTATTTTTTGATGATAGCTTCGCCGGTTTGCATGTCGAGCGTCCACTCGTGCGGTTCGGTCAGCGACATTGTTCCGCCGCCGATTTCCAGCGGCATCCACAAATAGCGCGAATCCCATTGTGCTTCCGGCCGCCAGATATCGCCCATGAAAATGACACTGGTGGTTTTTGGGCCGGCAATTTTCAACAGCATCGTGGACTGCGAGCCGTAGGTGTTTTTTTCCGGCGGTGCGATGTCCTTGAATTCCGACCACGGCCCGGCGAGCGATTTGGCGGTCGCATAGACGTTCGGATTCGCATTCCAGCCGGTCAGATGCGAGCCAACGACGTAATACAGCCCGTCATAATGCACCAGCGCGCCGCCTTCGAGAGGTTCGGGGATCAGACAGACATCTTTTTCCACGGTCAGATAATCGTCCGAAAGTTTGTAAATGTGAAAACCATTCGGACGATCTTCGGAAATCAGATACGCGCTGCCGTCGTCGTCCACAAACTGCCCGATGTCGCGGCTCTCATGGCCGAGCGGGCGGAAACTTTTTAGGTATTGGTAGTCGCCGTCCACCGTGTCCGAAACCGCCACGCCCACGCGCGCGAACTTGTAGCCGCCGCCTTCGCCGGCTGGCGCGCCGTCAATGTGCATATACATCACGAACTTTTTTGTCGTCACGTTGTAAAAAACCTTGGGCCGCTCCAGCGCCCAGCCGCGCCCGAGATTTTCCGGGTTGCGCAATTTTAAGACCTGGTTGCGATGCGTCCAGTCCACGAGGTTCGTCGAAGAGTAACAGCTCACACAGCGCAGCCCGCGCGGGTTGTGCTCGGCGCGGTCTTCGCCGAACCAGTAAAAGGTGTCGCCGAACTTCAAGATGCCACCGCCATGCGCCTGAATGTGTTCGCCGCGATTGTCCGGCCAGATTTCACCGGGCCGGATTGTTCCCGCTGATTTTGCCGCGAGGCAAACCAGCAATGCCGCCAGCGCCAGCGCGGGTTTTTTTGAGGAACAAAACGGTTTCATGCGGTTTGAGACGCAGTTTAGCCGTCGCGGTTACAGTTTCAATCCCGAAGCCCGCGTTTGACGCTGCCGCCTTGTCGCTTTAGTTTCAGCGCGTGTTCGAACTCGTCTCCGATTACCAGCCCGCCGGCGACCAGCCGCAGGCGATTGAGAAATTGACCGCTGGCATTGTTGCCGGCGCGAAGCATCAGACGTTGCTCGGCGTCACCGGCTCGGGAAAAACCTTCACCGTTGCCAATGTCATCAAAAACGTCAATCGCCCGACGCTCGTCATCTCGCACAACAAGACGCTCGCCGCGCAGCTCTACGCCGAGTTCAAAAGTTTTTTCCCGAACAACGCCGTCGAATACTTCGTCAGCTACTTCGATTACTACCAGCCGGAAGCCTACATCCCGCGCACCGACACGTTCATCGAGAAAGATTCCAGCCGGAACGAGGAGATCGAGCGACTGCGGCTCTCGACCATGAGTTCACTGTTTTCGCGGCGCGACGTGATTGTCGTCGCCAGCGTATCGTGCATTTATGGCATCGGTAGCCGCGAAGATTACGAGGAGATGATCATTCCGATTCGCGCCGGGCTGCAATTGTCGCGCGAGATTTTTCTCTCGCGTCTCATTGATCTGCAATACGAGCGCAACGACCTCGCGTTCGAGCGCGGCAATTTTCGCGTGCGCGGCGACACCGTCGAAGTCCGTCCCGCCGGGCGCGAAGACGGTTTGCGCATCGAATTTTTCGGCGAAGAAATCGAACGCATCACGCGCTTCGAGCCGTTGACCGGAAATAAAATCGAGACGCTCGACGCCGTCGTCGTTTTCCCTGCGAAACAATTCGTCACGACGAACGACAAGATGAAGCGTGCGATCCTGACCATCCGCGAGGAACTCGGCACGCGCATCGCGGAGTTTGAGCGCGACGGCAAGCTGCTCGAAGCCCAGCGCATCAAGCAGCGCACGGAATTTGATTTGGAAATGATGGAGGAAATGGGTGTCTGTTCCGGCATCGAAAATTATTCGCGGCATATTTCCGGCCGCCCGCCCGGTTCGCAGCCGAACACGCTCTTCGGTTTTCTGCCGGACGATTACCTGCTCGTCATTGACGAATCGCACGCGACCGTGCCGCAAATCGGCGGGATGTATGAAGGCGACCGTTCGCGCAAAACCGTCTTGGTCGAGCACGGATTCCGACTGCCGAGCGCGCTCGACAACCGGCCGCTGAATTTTCTGGAATTTCAGGGGATGCAGAACCAGACGATCTACGTCAGCGCCACGCCCGCGCCGCGCGAACTCGGCTGGTCGCAAGGCCACGTCGCTGAACTCGTCGTGCGCCCGACTGGACTGATTGACCCGACCATCACGCTCAAGCCGCTTAAAGGTCAGATTGACGATCTGCTCGAGGAAGTCCGCAAGCGCGCCGACAAAAAAGAACGCACACTCGTCACGACCCTGACCAAACGCACGGCGGAAGAACTCACCGATTACCTTCGCGACATCGGCGTGCGCGTCCAGTATTTGCACAGCGAAATTGATGCGATCGAACGTGTGGAGATTTTGCGCTCGCTCCGCAAAGGCGAATTCGACGTGCTCGTCGGCATCAATCTTTTGCGCGAAGGCCTGGATTTGCCGGAAGTTTCGCTCGTCGCGATTCTCGACGCGGACAAGGAAGGTTTTCTGCGCAGCGAAACGAGTTTGATCCAGACCGCCGGCCGCGCCGCGCGCCATCTGAACGGCGAAGTGATTCTTTACGCCGACGTGATGACGCAAAGCATCCAGAAATTTCTCGCCGTCACCAAAAAGCGCCGCGAAAAGCAAATCGCCTACAACGTCGCGCACAACATCACGCCGCGCAGCGTTGTCCGCGCCGTCGAGGAAAGCCTCGCGACTTACGAATCCGACCGCCGCGAGGCCGACGCCGTCCTGCGCGAAGGCAGCACGGACATTGACATCACCTCGACGATCCAGGAACTCGAGACCGAGATGCTCAAGGCCGCCGAGGATTTGAAATTTGAAAAAGCCGCGCTGCTCCGCGACCAGATCAAGGAACTCAAGCACATGCTGGACGGCACGAAATCCGAAGCGAAGCCGGTGAGTTATCGGAAGTCAAGAAAGGCGCGCGGGTGAAAAAGCCCGTAAAATCCGGCGCGCCAATTTGATTTCATTTTTCCGGGTTAGTTCGTGTTCCCAAATCCGAATGACTTGCCAGCCTGACCGTCAATTCGCCCGATTCGTTCGTGAACTCGGAAAGCTCCGTTCGTCGAAATGATGACGCCGTCCGTTGATTTGGCGGTTCCGTTCGTAAAATTTTCCGCGCGGTGCGCGGGTCACTTCGCCGGATTCGCGCCCTTGACGTTCAGGCGGATGGAATAAAGCGATTCGCTGGCGGTGATAAAAAGCGTCCTGTGATCGGCTCCGCCAAAGCAGACGTTGGCCGACCAGGGTTCCGGCACGTCAATGTGGTCAATCAGTTTTCCCGCCGGATTGAAAATGGAAACGCCGTTCGTCCGACCGGTGGCGCACATCACCAGGTCGCCGTTCTCGTCAATCGTCATGCCGTCCGAGCCTTTCATCACGGCGAGCGTTTTGTTCGTGAGCGAACCGTCGGGCAAAATATCGTAGCGCCAGGTGCGGTCGCCCTGGATGTCGGCGACGTAAAGCGTTTTGCCGTCCGGCGTGCCGGTGATGCCGTTGGGCTTTTTCAAGTCGTTGGCGACGGGAAAAAGATTTTTGCGGTCGGGCGACAAATAAAACACCGGCTGGTTGGTGAGCGCCATCATCGTGTGATCCCACCATTTGCGGCGGTAAAACGGGTCGGTGAGATACATGCCGCCGTTGGGCGCGACCCAGACATCGTTTGGGCCGTTGAGATATTTGCCCTGAAAGTTGGTGACGAGCACGGTCACGGTCTTGTCCGGCGCGATGGACCAGAGCTGGTTGTGTTCGTCGGCGCAGGCGATGAGATTGCCGTGCGCGTCGAACATCATGCCGTTGGCGTAGCCGGAGGGCTGGAGGAACGTGGACAGCTTGCCGTCCGCGCTCCATTCCATGATGCGGTCGTTCGGCTGGTCCACGAAAAACAGGTTTCCGTGCGCGTCGCAGGTCGGACCTTCGGTGAACTTGAAATCGCCGGCGAGTTTTTCCAGCGTGGCGCCCGGCGCGATGACCGAGGCCAGGCCGGTGGCCAGCGCCGCCCAAAAAACCGTGATGGATAAGATGGTTTTCATGCGCGGGGAAAATCTGACGGGAATCCGCGCGGGAAGCCAACAAAATCGTTCCTTGTTTTTCGGCGGTCGCTGCCGCATCTTGCGTCCGTTTTAAATGAGTCCCCAAACCCAAAAAGCGGTGCGGTTTTTGCAGAGCTGGGTCATCAACACCGCGGCGGTGCTGGTGGCGGCGGCCATTTTGCACAACCACATCACCTACGAGAACAAGCTGCAAAACCTGCTCATCGCCTCGCTGCTGCTGGGGATTCTCAATGCCTTCGTCCGGCCCATCCTGATGCTCATCGCGCTGCCGCTGCTGATTTTCACGCTGGGGCTGTTCACGCTGGTCATCAACGCGCTGCTGCTCTATTTCGTCGGCCAACTATTGCAGCCGAGCTTTCAGGTGGATAGCTTTCGCCACGCCTTTTTGGGCGCGCTCATCATCAGCGTCATTTCCATTGCGCTGAACGTGCTGACCGGCAATGCGCGGGGCGGCATCAAGATCCAGCGTCGCCCGCCGCCCGGCCCGCCGAAAAATCCCGGCGGCGGCGACGGTCCGGTGATTGACGTTTAAAAAAGTTTGTAAGCGGCGCGCAAGGTCGGGATTCCCTGCGCGTTAAAACCCCGCTCAAAGTCCGTGGTGATTTCCGCCAGCGCCGCCGGCGTTTCCGTTTTTTCAAACTCCTTCGCCGCGCCGAACACCTCGGTCATCTGCTGAAAATAGTCCGCGTCGTCCGTGCGCAGAAAAACTGCGCCGCCCGGCGCGAGTGCCTGGCGGGCGAGCGCGGGAAAGCCCTCGTTGATGAGGCGATGCTTGCGGTGCTTCTTCTTCGGCCACGGGTCGGGAAAATAAATGTGCAGCGCGGCGGCGGCGTGCGGCGGCAGCAGGTATTGCAGAAAATACGCGGACTCGATGCGGACGCCGCGCAGGTTCGTCAACGCCAGCCGGTCGCCCTTGCGGTGGAGTTTCTGGATGCGGCCGAGCAGGCGCTCGACGCCGAGAAAATTTTTCGCCAGGTTGCGCCGGGCATATTCGACGAGGAACGAGGCGTCGCCGCAGCCAAGCTCGACTTCCAGCGGCTGCGGTTGGGGGAACAACTTTGCCGGCGCCAGCGGCTCGACGATGGAAGCAAGCTGGACGACGAGATTTGCCGGCGGCGTTTTCAAATCGTCAATCGCAGGTCCTAAATGAAAAAATGGTCGGGGCGGTGAGATTCGAACTCACGACCTCTTGCACCCGAAGCAAGCGCGCTAGCCAGACTACGCTACGCCCCGACAAATGAGCTTTCAAGGATGCCATGCCGGAAATGAAATGCAATCCGAATTTCCGCGCGCGCGCCGGACGATTTTCTTAACCGGCACCCGGCCCGGCGCGTCTGTTCCCGTTGGCGCAATCCCGGGAACCGGGATTGCGCCGCAACCATACCTCACATCATGGAAAAAAAATCCTGGCTGCTCGTCCTTGTCGCCGTCGTTTTGGCGGCGGCTTACGTCACCTTCTTCACCGGCTGGTTCCGGCCCCACACCGTGGCCATCTTCCACACCTGCCGCCATGTGCGGAACCGTTTCGCCCAGAACAACGGCCAGCCGGCGGTGATTTTTGGCGTCAACCGGCCGCTCAAGCTCACCGAAATCAAGGTGGTCGTGCTCGCGGACTTTCAGGCGAATCCCAAATGTCTCCCGCTCTGGCATCTCGTCGCCAGTTCCAATGCCGTGCCGGTGAAAACCTTTGTCTATGGCCAGTTCATTCGCGGCCTCAAGCCCGAAGTTCCCGGCACCCGCGCCGAGCCCCTCACCAATGACGTCACCTACCGCCTCTTGCTCACCGCTGGCGACCTCAAGGGCGAACACGACTTCATGCTAAAATAGCGCCTTAGGCTTGAGCGGCGCAAAACTTCGCCGGTGGATCGCGCTAGCGCCAAACTTCCCGATGGCCGCCAGATGTTTTGCCGTGCCGTAGCCCTTGTGCTCCGCAAAACCGTATTCGGGAAACTGCAAATGATATTCCAACATCTGCCGGTCGCGGGAGACCTTGGCCAGCACGCTCGCGGCGGCGATTGAATAACTCCGCGCATCGCCTTGGATGATGGCCGTCTGCGGCACACGCAACGTCTTCACCGGCCGGCCGTCCACGAGCGCGTGCGGGGGTAGTGGATTTAATTTCGCCAGCGCGTCATTCATCGCGCGATGCGTGGCCTGCAGGATGTTGATCTCGTCAATCACCCCGGCGTCCACGGCGGCGATGGCGAACTCCACCTCGGCGCAACGGGTGAGGAAGGCAAAATACTTTTCGCGCTGCGCTTCGGTGAGCTGCTTGGAATCGTTCAGGCCGGCGAGTTCGGCGGGCAAACCGGATTGCGCCCAATGCGGGGGCAAAATGGCGGCGGCGGCGACGACCGGCCCGGCGAGTGGCCCGCGCCCGGCCTCGTCCACGCCCGCGACGCGCGCGACCGACTGCGACCACAGCACGCGCTCGAATTCAAAACGGTCGGAATTGTTCTGGTAACAGTGCGGCATAAGTCACAGCGGAATATCTTTCACCTTGAACTTCACCCGTTGAAGGGATTCCGGGGTCGCCAGATAAATCCGCAACTGGGTTCCGTCGGATGGGGGTTTGTCAAAGATGTGGAGCTGATGACTGGTCGTGGTGGTCAGCGAATCGGTTCCAATCATCTGGCCCGCCGGCAGCGACTGACCCTTCTCGTCCAAAAATTCATACTTGATGACCCGTCGCTCCGGGTCTTCGACCAAAAATTGCAGCGAGTCATTGACGTTTTCCGGCGCTTTGACCCGTGGCTTGACGCTAATCATGGTAGCGCGATTAACTTGCCAGTCTTTTTTGCAGGTCTCAAAATTGTCCCGACCCACAAACGTCAATTTCACGCCGCACCGGGTCAGGGCATCATCGTGCAACGCTTCGCCCGGGCGTTTCACAAAGCCATCAAACACGACCATGCCGCCGTTGGTCGGGCTGGGGCAATACACTTCCGCCTCGCCTTCCAGATTGCGGACGGCATGGGGATGAGCCGCTTGGATTTCCAGCGGCAGCCACATTTGCACGCATCTTCCGGCTCCGAAATCCCCCTGCGCGCTAAAAAAACTCATCATCCATCGGTAGCTTTCGTTGACTTTGAAGCTTTGACCTGTCTCGCTTTCAGCTCTCGTAAAAAACAATTTTCGGATGCCCATCGAACTGGCAATCTGGCCGCCACTGAACGTCAGCACAAACCGGCACGCGTAGGTGTTTGTGTTTTTGACCTCAATTTTTGTGACCTCCGATGCCGTTACTGCCAAGTTGGCCGGTTCCCACCACGGCAGCCGGATATTTTCCAGGTCAAACCGGATTTTCTGCGAAACTTCCGGGACGTCGAGATTGGCCACCACCAGCAGGTTTTCCGGCAGCCCCGCACGAAACTGATATACCATCAGGGTTACTTGCGGTTCGGTCGGTGACGGCGCGGTTGACTTCGGGTGCAGCAAGGTGCCGTCCGCCTTTTGCAAGACCACGTTCTCCAGTTTTCTCAGGGGATCCTCCACCCGAATCGTCATTTCCGGCGGCAAAATTAAGGCGTTGGTCGGTTCGCGCAGTTGGGTGATTTTGATTTGATACTGGTCGAGCAAGGGATGGTGAAGAACCTCGCCCGCCCGCGCCAAAAAGTTTGTGATGACCGGCGGACTGCTTGTGCGCATGAACATCTCGGCCTCGCTTTCGAGGTGGGCAATGGTGTGGGCATACACCACCGGCGCTTTTAAGACGATGGTTTGGGAAAATCCGTGTTCGGATCGCATGGGCGGCCAGAAATCCCATCCATTATGCTGCCGGTTGGTTCGCACCAGATTGGCTCCGGTGTCGTCAATCGCCCGGATGGCGCGCGCCTGCGACATCTTTACTGTCCGGCCAATTTTTTTCCCGGAAAATTCCATCATCACATCGCAGTCCAAATCCCTTGAGTCTCCATTCCGGTAAATCGCCCGCACGTCAATCTGGACACCGTCCACATTGGTTCCGCCCAGTTGGGCGTGCGCCACCAGTGACATCCCGGTGGCAACGATTACCGACAGCACCATCAGCCGGTGCTTCCTGCCTGCAACCATTTTGTGCGGTTTCATTCCGCCTTCGAGCCTACCGCCTTTCCCAAACCTTGTCGCCACGATTTTTTGCCTGCAAAAAATCCGTGTGCATCCGTGTGCATCTGTGGCTAAAATTTCCCCATGAAAATCGAATCCCTCCGCATCGGCATGAAGGTGCGCCATCCGCAATACGGCTCCGGCCTCGTCAAGTCCATCTCCGAGGCCGTGGCGGACATCCAGTTCGACGACGGCTCCAAGCGCGCCGTCGCGCCGGAACCGAGCGGCCTGGAACCGATGGAGCCGCAGATGGTGGCCAGCGGATTGGACGTGCCGCTAAAACAGTTTGTCGAGGAGACGCTCGCGGCGGCGGTCGCCAAGCTCGGTTTGGAGAAACCGGATTCCGTGGTGGAACAGCTCGGCCTGCGCTGGCACGGTGGCAAACTGGTGCTGCACCCGGCGGATGCGGCGTTGCAGGCGAAGGAAGTGCCGCTGGAAGTTTTCTTCCACAAGGTCGTGATGGTGAGAAACAATCTGCGCGTGCTGGAACAGAAGATCAACGCGCATGAGAAATTGTCGGACGGCGAGAAGGTGGAGATGCAGCAATACATCACCAAGAGCTACGGCTCGCTGTCGACGTTCAACGTGCTGTTCAAGGAGAAGGAAGACCAGTTTTAAGGCCGGGCGGGAAATGTTTTAGTCACAGATGGGCACAGTCTGTTGCATTGATTTAGACAAAGAGAAAATAGCAGATTGCTGGTAAAACTAAAGACTATTTGGGTAAAGCCGCCAGAATTTCCGGCTATTGGCGGTGGCCTTGACTGACAGTTTTACTGACAGTGCCAGTGTGGATTGGTCGGCATTCATGGATTCAGGCGGGCAAAATGTCGGCGGGAAAATAGCAGCGATACTTGGCCCGCGGGTCGGTGGGATGACTGCCGAGCGGGTCAAACCGGCCGCACGGATGCTGCCAGACACCGCGCCGCTGATTCCAATGGAAACCCAAAGCCCAAAGCGCCTTTGCCAGCATCGGCTTCCGTGCTGGCGAAACATCGAGCCAAACCCATTTGCCGACGACCTCGGCCAATTCGTATTGGCTCGGCAACTGCGTCCGCAAGCAATTCAAGACCTTTTCCGTGGGCAACCGGCGATTGGCGCAATGCCTGACAAAACCGGCTTGCTTATTTGATGATAGCTGGCTGGCGTTTGCTGGAGCCGCTGCTTCAATTAAAATTTTGTTTTTCATAAGCTTTTTTTTGATGATCGCCGTCCGTGTCTCGCCGTATGCCGCTTGCTTCACCCCTCGCGGAGCCATTTTTTGAACTGACCACGCTTTTTTTCCGGCGTGCATGGGGCATGACAGCGAAAGTTTCGGCGTTACCAGATAGCCGGGGCGCTGGCGTGACCCATGCCCTTCGTCGCGGGAAAAAAAAGCGCCCCGAGACAGCGGGAATTAAAAGATTGAAAAAGATGGCGGAGCAGCAAGCGGCATACGGTGAGATCGAGACGGCCTTGGTTTCTCAACAAAACGCGCCATGTCAAAAACACCAACCAAAAAACTCTAGCCTCGCAGAGTCGCCGACGGCACAACCTGGCCGGCTCTGACGCCCGTTGGTTTGGGTGCAGCGTAGCGGAAACCAAACCGGCGGTGGTCAGACTAAAATTGGTTTTATCAGTGAGGACGGACAGTTTTGTGATTGCAGCGCTCTGGAGCGAAATAAAATGTAGCGGAAGATTAGCGGAATGAACGAAAGCTGGCCGTGCTCACGTTTAATGCCGATGCCCTGGCCGTGGCGCAGCCTCGCGGCCTATTGCCGGGTCTTGGGCGATAATGCGGAGCATCGCGCCCTCCCCGCCTGTCTCCGCCGGATTCAGATTGCGGAACGGAACGAAACGGAGCATGGGCAGGCGGGCGCAGGTCGGCTGGTCACGGGGAGAGCAGTGGAGTGAAGCGGTCTGAACCGGACGGAGTCAGGCCGGCCATCAGCAAGGCAGTCGTCGGCATTTCAACAAAGCAAAGCGGCGGTGAAATGTCGGTGTCTGCCACGCGGCTCGAAAAACCAAATTTTACCGGCGATTTAATTTTATCTGCCCCGGCTTTGACACCTCCGGCCAAATTTCCTACGCTCCGTGCATGGCGAAAAAGGCTGTTGCTAAAGAACCCGTGGCGGCTCCACGGTTAAAGTCATCCGTCCTGCTCGACACCCGCGTCGTTTATTGCGGCGACAATTTGGAACAGCTCGCCAAGCTGCCCGACGCCTGCGTGGATTTGATTTACATTGACCCGCCCTTCAACTCCAACCGCAACTACGAGGTCTTTTGGGGCGAGACCAGGGAGAAGCGCGCCTTTGAAGACCGCCACGAGAACACCAAGGCTTACA
>Ga0302197_10001886_pt1 | contig 19678 bp, 22 predicted proteins | sample II_Bog_N2_1_FD_193526 | JGI IMG/M metagenome (GOLD analysis project Ga0302197, IMG submission 193526) | Peat permafrost microbial communities from Stordalen Mire near Abisko, Sweden - II_Bog_N2_1 | ecosystem: Environmental > Terrestrial > Soil > Wetlands > Peat | place: Sweden: Abisko...
AATCATTCTGCAGTTTCTAAAATTGGTCTGTATCCCCTCCTAGCATTATGCCTCACAAACAAAAGCAGTGAACAAATAGATACCAATAAAATTACAGTTATGGTTATTTTATGTGTTTGGCTTGTTCTCGAAAGTTGTCCCCAAAAAGTTATAACCTCAATGGGGCGGTAATATACCTCTTCTCCTTTTTAGCCAATTGCCTTTACACCGACAAAAGAAATATGATCAAGAAGCTCGTAGCTATACTTTATCAGACCCTGATTTTCATGGAAACTAATTTTATTAAGATTTATGGGAGACGCAAAAGTTAGTTAGTAGGAAGAGAAATAGTTTGAAGGACAGACCAACTGAGAGTAAAGATCTTATAATTTCTAAGCACTCATACAAAAATATTCCACTTTCGGACATTTTTCAGAACCACAAATAATTGGAGCAAATTATATTTCAGCTCTTTTACTATTGACTATCTCATAGTGAATTATCCCCCGATGCCCAGGCTTGACTTCTTCTTTGTTTGGTCTTTACTTATAAAATTATAATCTGATAGAAAGAAGTGAATTCTCATAAGGCGAACTTTTGAAGTTTATATAAAAAGTTCCTGGATTTTTAATTTTGATTAAATAGCCAAAAGTTGGATCATCATTTAACACGATTTCGCTATTAAACTAATTCTTAATAAAAGCATCATAGTTATAGGCGTAAGAAAAAGTAGGATCACTCTCATCACATTTTTTGATATTCACTTCTATATATCCTTCTTGCCCCACTTCGACCAAAAAATTAACTTCATCATTAGCTTGCATGGAAAAAGGATATTAATGATTAAAAGGTAGAAATATGACCTCCTGATGATTAATACCAATAGAAAGAGCTTGACTCTACCCAGAAGGATTGGTGAGTTGAATTTAGAAATAATGTTTGGCAGGAAGAGATAACAGTAAAGTGGGATTAGGAGTTTTCTTTTTCATCAACGGTCTTTAAACTGTAAATTAGGTTTTATTACTTTCCTATCCATCTTCCAAGTAGAAGCATTTAATTTATAGACTGCTTAGTTCATGTGATCCTTCCATGGACAGAGTCAAATATATATGTGAACTACTATACTAATTACTATAATAGAATATTGCAGGTTTTTTTGGTTCAAGAGTAATGTCAGTAATCAGCCCATCTTGTAAATATATTTTATTTTCACCAGAAGAGTACGTGATTGTAAATGTACTAGTGGACTCTAATAATTGTCTGTTAGTGATGACCAAGTGGAAGACTTCAAAGGTGCTTGACAACATATAGGAGTTAATTTGAGCTCTACCTAGTCCGTTTTAACTTGTTTTTTTACTCTGAGAGTGTTATCCAGGGATATAGAAATGAATGAGTTTGTCATCTTTAGTACTTCCTTTTGCTAAATGAAGATCATGCCCATCAGTCATCTTTGCGAATATCTCACCTTCTTGAACGTGGATGTTGACGATTACGTCTTCACCGATGATATGAGTCATTAGATAACGTCCTATCTAATCAGCAGAAATGAAATCTGAAATTATATCATGTTATTTGAGCTATATTTATGAATATTTTGACTGCAAGTGAAAAACGACTGTGGCAGGCTCATCTGCTTAAAATTTGAATAGATAGACGCACTATTAGCAGGGAGATTCCCCAAATTATTCTGTTTTACCTACCAGCTGTTTTCCCTTATTCTAACTTGTTAGCATCTGTTGTTTGCATTACTTCAAATGCACAATTAGACACTTTTGGATGAAAGCATAAGGATAGCCTTTTTTCCTCATTATTTTTGCTTCATAATTATAGAATCCATCTATTTAAAATATTTTTTTTTCTCCTTTTTCAAGGGATATCTCTTCAAAAGAATCCATGTGTATCTTTTTAATGATTTCGTTGTGAGTGGATGCAGCGTATTAGACCGTTAGTTTAGAATCCTGTAAGGGTCGAACTGATAAGCAAAGATAGATGTTAGCATCATCTTCTAGGCCTTCATCTTTAATCTTTCTTTTAATTTCCTCAACTTAAATGTCAGTTTCTCCGTTTTACAATTAAAAATCGAATGTTTCTCCACGTTCAGGACATCTCGGATGCGTTTAAGAAGAGACACTAGCAAACATATTATAACTTCCTATAGAGTGAGTACTATAAAAGGTAATTATTTCTTTGTCCAAAAGATATTTTAAATCGACTAACACCTGTTTTTCTTCATCATGCTTCAGCGCCATACTAATCCTTGTATTTTGGGGAAGTTCTACTTGATTGTTATAGGCTAATATTCTAAAATAGCCATCAGCTATAATGTTGGGTATCAAATTCTCGCTACGATATAAAGTGATTAAAACAACACAATTTGGCTAGCATTTTGATTTAAGAATTTATTTGTCAATGAGGATATGATTGACGGGCTTGATGGACTCTTTTGTTTAGTTCTTGTCTATCGTTTATTATGGGAATGGCCATTCGAGAGGACTAATTGATTTAGAATCAGTTTTCCAAAGGTTATAAACTATCTTAAGATTTGAATGAGTGCTGGAGTAAATGATAGAAACACTGCGGTCATAGTGTTTGGGATAAAAGTAGAAACTGGCTGAAGTGGCAAGTGTATTTTCAGAATAAGATTGCCATATACCATCTTTCAGTTCAATTACTGAATTTCTGACCATGAGAGTGATGGCAATATCGACCTCCATCTCCATTTTATTATATAATATCATAAATATTTCACAGCTGTCGGCTCCTTCCTCTTTGCACAATAATTTTGACACATACTTGAGATCAAAATAATCGCTTTCTTTATCAATAAACACTTTTTATAAATTTGAGCTGTCCCACACTCTATTATTCGAAAAGGAGAGCATAATCGATATATTATCTGCTTTCATATTGTGAAGGTAGAAATTTATAATGTGCTATTATTTCTGGTCGTATTCGAAAGCGTATTATTTGTAAGCAGATTTAGGCAATGTTTACTCATGAGTAACAGCATTATCAAGTCTTATAACTGTTTAAGATGTTGAGGCCAGTAGAGTAAAATGTGTGATTTTATGCAGGCTTATGCTTGTCTTCTGCACTTAGATTGCAAACTATAACCCTTAAATCTAATCAATAGAATAAAAGAGGGAGCCATCAGAACTGACTTGAGGATCGGATTAGTCAGTAAATTCATTAGAATTAACCACTTTCAGCAAAACATTATTGAGCGGTCCAATGAGATTAAAGGTGACTCCGATTTTCTCTTTTAACTTATATTTAAATGCCACTTTGTCCTCAGCCTAATCCATTGTATAACTAAATATAACCCCATCCTCAAGTGGAATGAACTAATCATCTTAATCAATGATAGTTAAAATGAACTCCCCACTTCCAAGCCCTTCAAGATTAAAAAGAAACAATCCGTCCTCTGTAGGAGTATATACAAAGGGATGGTGGTAGTTGCCTGTTCTTTCATAGCATGAGTCACTTGGAATTTCACACTTATACTGAGAAGAAGCATAAATGAGGACATTAAGACTGTTCACAGTCACCTCAAAAGCCTTGCCTGCTTTGACTTGTTTTTTAAGATAAATGTTAACATTATCTCTGACTTTATGCTTGAAATTCTTTGTGATTGGTAAAAACTCAATTTATTCAACTTTATCTTCTCCTTTTGGAGTACTACTGAAGAAAATATGATCAACCACATCTTCAATGGCTTCGAGCTAGAATTCACACCCCATTTTAGTCAAACATTTTTAGGCAGTGAGCTTTATCTTCTTATCACTTTCAACGATAAAGAAAACCTCATCATCTTCTCCAGCATCTTCCGATAGAAGTTTATAGGATATATTCTGCCCTGCTTTAAGATCAAAATAGTTTTTTTCTCCCAACTCCACTTATTGAACCTAGTACTCATTAATAACGAAGCTGATAACTGTCATATCTAAACTATCAATTTAAAATCTAAGTAAAAGCTATTCATATGCATCTTCAATCTTTTGAAAAGTTATACTGAAAACAATTTCATTTTCGTTGTAAATGGATTTGATAGCTTGTTTTGTAATTAAATGCTGTTCGCCCTATCCACCTTATTTGGAAATTCCCCAAAGACTGATTTAATTGATTGATTTGGTATGATCAGAACTAAGCCTATGCAGGAGGCAGTCCATCCGGAAATCTCCTACAGGCACATTGAGTCTCATTTCAGCTGATAAATCCTTCTTTGCAAAATTTCTGATTTAGTTTTCAGAGAGGGTAATGTTTGCTGGAATGCTGTCTATATTAAGATGTGCACATTTCCTTGAATCTTCCTTAATATCGACAAAGATATATCCTTTATGGTGGTTAGCAAATAAAAAATAAATTTCATTCATTGTACCGCCCCTCTCATAGGGACTTTAGGAATATACTCCAACATCTACTTCAAAGGTTTTAACGTCTGGATCGTTGCATGAAATTGCAACTACCATACGATTGCTTAACTCATCAAGCGTAAATAGACCATGAGCCAGTTGGTTGGATGACATTTTCTCGATTTACGGTTGATAAATCATCCAGTTAACTTGACAGGGGATTTTCTCACAGCTGACATAGAGGTTGATGTTGATATCTACGACAGCAGGCAGTACACAGAGACCGAAGTAGTCTTTGAATTAGCATGTGATACTCTATTTTTCATTGTATAGTTTAATAGTAATGTGATTCTGTGCTATTTCGTATTTACTGTGAGTTTTCTACTTCAAAATAAGCAGCAAAGGTTTATTTCTCTAAACATTGCTGATTTGAAAATTAGCTTATCGTTTCTAATCACTGTAGAAATGATCTGACTCCAAGATTGTTTTTTCTTTGTTGCTTATCTGATAGGAGGTACAGATGGTTAATAATAAAAACAAGAGGAGGATATTTTGCATCATTGATTAATTTAAATTTAATATATTAATAATTGATATTGACGACAAAACGTTCGGATCGTGGGTATCATTTATGATTTAAAATCAAATACTTCCTTTATTTGATAACTATCTGTGATTAGACTTGATCACTCTTCATCAAGGTATTAAAATGATTTATCTATTTATTATATATTTCTTGCTCTTTATTTTGGTAATTTCTTGCAATTTGAACTCATCAGATATGCCATACACATTAAGACTATTAAACTTAATATGGCTATTATAATGTAATATATGACTAATGACTAGTGGGTGATCCCGCAAACTGAGTTTAGGTCCTAAATGTAGAAACTTCTTGCCCAATTTTATAGCTAGAACATGGAGCATGCAGTCTTGTATCCACAAATAGGAATCTTTCTCTTTTCTCCATTATACGCGATCTGAATAATTTTATTTCTACATTAATATTATATGATAAATCCTCCTCTTTCCAAAGCTAGATAATAAAGTTGCTTGCAAAGGAAGGATAGTCGCTAATGCAGAGATCTTTATTAGATATATTACGATAAAAATTATCCATAGAGCACTGCAGACTAAAGAAATTGAAAGCTGCCCCAAAGGCAAGAATAGTTGTAAGGTGAGCACTATAAAGCACTATCTTAGGGCCACGACCAGCCATTGCTTATCGGATGTTAGTAATTGTCTGTTGGATGAAGCGGGTCATTCCGGTTTTAATCTGATCTTCAGTGTAGCCTACTTCTAAGATAGAAGAGACAAGCATGATGAAATCTTAAAATATTTGGAGTTATACATGCGACCCTTAAGGCCTCAGGATTATTGTATAATTATAAAAGCTTTTGGCTTGTAAAAAGTTTGCAAATAAAAGCATCGACATACATAGGAGCTTTTTAAAAGGTAATATTGGTGCCGACAGCTTGACCAAGTGAGGTAAGAAATTGAGTAATCTAATTGGAGTTGATAATCCTTTGGGCCTCAGTTGAATGAAAATTTTAACTAAGCCATATTTTTTGATTAGGACAATTAGAGGCTTTTGTTTTTGAGAGAAAATCTCCTTAGTCTTATACATTAACATTATAAGAGTATTTTTTAGTGGAAGATACTGAGAATTATTTCTCTATATGAATAGGAATCGGATAAAAATTGGCATTTTTTTACCCGAAAGCATGAAAATGTGTACTATTTATTTATTTGATGTTATAGTAATTAGAATTTATGTGTGGAGGCAAAGATCTGTTGAGAATATTTACAGGAAGCTCATAAGGGGGCAATTTTTAAAGTAAGCCTTGTAGCTGTGCTTGCGCACTTTCAATAGTACGGTTGACATTTGTACTCATCACATATATCTGTGAAGGGCTGTATTGATGCTCATACTTCGTACCTGCAAATAATTATTTCCAGTATGTCTTGTACATGATCTTGCCAAGAAGATATTGCATGTGTTTGCCTTAAAGAGTCAATTCCCCTGGAGCGAATCCTTATATTTTAACAAATTAGCTATAGTTATCATTTGATTGAGGATAACGAGCTCCATGCCGAAATAATTACTGCACAAAGATCAATTGCCTCGATTCTACGGAAGCAAGAAACAGAATAAACAAGAGTGGAATTACTTTATTCAGATTCATGTTTAATAATATTTAAATTATTAGAAAAATAATTGTTAAAGCAAAGTGAGTCACATCAATATTAATGAAATGTCACTCTTTATTTTAGTCTTACAGTTTACGGAGAGGTATCACAGCTTTGATAGCCTCTTACCAAGTATCTCCGTTGTATTTCCTCAGCATCCACTACCAGACGTGATTCACTGCCAAGTGAACACTTGCTTTTAGCTGAACATTTCCCATTGGTAGCCTTTTTACTGCTATTCCATGTTCCACCGCGAAGTTAAACGTGATCTTTTTCATTCGATTGTGATCGACTATGCCTCCTATTACATAGATCAGTCTGCTTTAATTATTTGTTACTCAGGATCAAACTCATCAATATCTTCAGTTGCATCGCCAGTTAGATATACAAGTTTTTCTTTTGGAAATAATTAGAGAAAAGAAGATGGTTCCATATTAATGCCCCATTTATCTGCATTGTATCTATCAGATAGTACCTTCTGTCTTTAATCTGAGTAGATTAATAAGTACTTGTGGTGGAAGTAAGGATATAATTAAAGCATTTCTATTGTTTGCGGTTAACGGAGTGGCAGTAGCTTAATTGTTTGATGAGACTATTTTTCTATTTTTCCACCATTAGATCATAAAACTGAAGGTCAACAACTACTTTGAGTCCCTCCTTCATTTTCTATTGATAATCATCTTTTCGTTTTTTTATGAGTTGATCTTGTGCTAAGTTGACTTGTGGTTCACTCTGTTCTTTTTTAAGCTAAACCGCCAACAGCTGTTTCTTGATTTTCTTTTTTTCTTTTTCCTTCTCTCGTTTTTCTTTACGTTTGATTGGCTTCTCTTTCTCCCATTTCTATTTTTTGATCAATTTCTTTTGTTGCTTTTTGGAAAGTGTATTCTGTTATTGTTATTATGGTTTCTTTTCTTCTTCTTCTTCTTCTTCTTTATTTTCACTTATGTCGGGTTCAACTTCATCTAAATTCTCCATTGACAAGTTATAAAAGAAATAAAGAAATACATCCTATTGACAAATTTTAATTGGATAAATTCAACATATACTACTTGCATTACATATCTTTATTTTTGATTATTTTTGAACTATATAATTAGATGGAGGCAGTCATTAAATTTTTGAAAACTCATGAAGTACCTCTGTTTGGGCTGTCAGGCTCAGTTCTCTTGGGCTACCTCTTCCTACGCAAGCATCTTTGGAATCAAACAAAATAGCCCAAACCAAATTTGCTGCAAACAACTTTAACCGAGCTCATCAAGGAAAGTCGCCATGCCAACATGAAAAAAATCATTATAACAGCCTCACCCTCCTCCAAGGGTACTTTTCGCAAAGGCCTGATTAATCGAGTTAAGTCATCACTTAGCACTGCAGGGGTGAAAGTACTGATTAACTGTTCGGTATAATATTGATAATACAGCCACAAAAATTGCTAAAAGCCGGGTGTGAGTGCTTCATTGAAAGTATGGAACCTGATGATAGCGAATTTATTGAATACTATTGTAATGCCCTAAAAACTCAGTATCTAATCGAAGATACTATCTCAAACATTGAACTAATAAACGAATATAACGCAGGCACAATTGTGATGATCTGTGACAATAATGCGATGGACATAAAGTTGATGAATGAATCATAGTCGCTGTGGAAGCAATTTCTTCAGAAATATAATGTAAATATAAAATTAAGAAGATCAACGAAAAATAAATCATATAAAGTTATGATCTCGTGATACATCTGATTGAAAAGGATTCGAATGCAGAAGAGGACAAACGAATTAAAGCCATTTGGGATCAACTGCCAGAGTATCATTAAATTGTGCTACAGGAGGGCAAAAACAAAGAAACTTATGAGGTGGTTTTAAAAATTATCTATTAGTATTTGGAAAGGAGCAAGGAACAATCTCTGATCTATATCTGATATCATTCACATAGTCTATTTAATTGTATTTAATATTTATTTATTCCATTAATCAAGACTCCGCTTTGAGATAGATTAAAGGATCATTTGATCCGCAAAGTGCATAAATTTTTTTTCTCGCAATACGTACTGCTCCTTACATATATCCACAAAACTCATCAGAAAAGTCAGACCCTAAAATAATCATATTTTCTTCTTGCCCTTGGTGAGCCTCGTTGAAATCGAGGTTTTTCTCAAAGATAGACTTATATACTCCTGGGCCAGTGGTGGCATCATAAGTGCTTTTAATATAGGGATTAGCTGAAAGACTCTTCCAAAAAATAGCCACTTCTTTTAAATTATCATGTTAAACTTAACCTTTGAGATAAACGTCAGCTACAATATGTAGGCATTTCTGTTGATTAATTTCATAGTACTTTTTTTTCAGTTCAACACCCTCTACCCCTCCACATTCCTCTAAAATTGATTGATTCCATTTCGCAAAGCCATCAGCTGTAAATACAAAAGCTATGATTCCACAGCTTTAGTCCTTAGGTGTAAGATCGACGAGCTCATTCATATGGAAGTTATGAGAGAAAGATGCATATCCTGTATTTTCAGGTCTCCACCAAGGCCGCTTAAAGATCATGCTCATTCGAGTCATGTTGGAAGTCAGCTGGTTTTAGATAATTAACTTTTTACCAATGGAAAGAGAGGAGAATTGAATTAAGCCCATAGTTCCAACAGGAAGGCAAAGAATGGCCTTACTACATTTGTAGACTTACCCTTTTTCTGTTAAAACAGTGACTGGTATTTAGTGATTTTTGATTTCCTTCACTGGACTATTAAGTTTAATGACATCATCAACATTTTTGTTAGATCCTTGTTTGTCAAAAATAGATTGTAGTTCTTCTTTCATTTTTATTAAAAGTGATGTTAATCCTTCCTAAACTCTAAAACCATCAATATTTGCTGCCTGCTCTCCTATGTAAAATCGAACATTAGCCAAGGAAGATTAACTGTCATCAACGAAGAGTTGAATTGCTGTAAATCTATGGCAATCAACACACTGAAGAGTCTCAATTTAGTTGGCTAGCAATTTAGTAAGTTCTTAGTCATTCACCTCCTTCTTTATAAAGTCATAGGCGCTCATCGCATCATAGGTATTGAAGATAGAACTCAATTAATTTTCCATTTATGGGCTTATTTCTCCTGTCACCTTCTTCTCAGTGAGAATGGAAATTTGATCTGTTAATTTTTTAATTGTTTAAAAAAGCTTGAGAATTTGAACTCGATACTGACTATAAAAATCACCAAGACTGTCCATATAATGAAATTCTTTTTTATCAATTCCCAATGCATGTTTACCCTCATCATTCTGAGGAAACATAGTCAGTCCATATTTCTTCATATAATAGTTCATAAAAGGTTGATTTTCGGATATCCATGTTGCTCCACATTAGATTGTAAAATTTTTGATTTTCTCATCCCACAGCCAAGGAAAATTACAGTCGTAACAGTCTTCCAAAGCTTTTCCTACAGTGGAAGTGCAAATTCTACCTCCAATTCTGTTAGATGCCTAAAGAATGACAAAATCTTCTTTATGCTCAGCTAAAATCAAAGCAGCTTGAAAAGCTGACAAACCTCCCCCAACGATTACGTATTTGGTTTGGACTGAATTTAAGCCAGTAACTACATAAGAATTAGTTGTACTTTTTGCAGTATATTTTTGTTATTCCATTAAAAATTAATATGCACCATATATTATCTGACAGATAGTATCTTGATTAGTAAAATATCTAATAAAAAATACTAATGCTAATATATATTAAAAATAGACTGTTAAAGGAGTCATAAAAGCCATTCATTTTGATCGTGTACCAATATTGCCTTCATATATAAATCATCAACGGGATTCATCTTTTTTATATCAAAAGCAAATATTAAATTTGTACATTTAATATAAACTTGCAGCCATCATCTGTATAAAATATTTATTTTAGATTTATTTTTGGCTTTTACTAGTTCGTCTTAATCAGTCCTAAAAAGAAGTAATTTCATATAGTTCTAATAATCAAAAAATTAATTAAATATTATTTCTAATATTATTATCCACCAATGGTCCAGATACAAAAAGCAGAGAAAAAGACAGTCTACAGATATTTGCTTCAAGAAGGAGTCATTGTCATTCACAAGGACTACACCAGCCAAGCTCACAAGGGCACTAACGTCTCCAACATTCACGTTCGCACCCTTCTCCGCTCACTCAAGGATCGCGGACTCGTTGACCTTGTTTTTAACTGGCAATATTACTACTACTTTATCAATAATGAGGGCAAGAAATATCTCACTGAGTACCTCGGACTCACTGAGGAAATTGTTCCTCTCACCTGGAAGTAAGATTTAAATCATTTAGAAAAGACGAAAAGAGACAGTATGAGCATATGGTCGAAGATAGGGGAAGAAAAATCAGAAGGGATCGAGAAGGAGCACCTCAAGGTGAAAGAAAAGGAGGAAGAGGAGCCCCCAGAGGAGATAGACCATAAAGAAGAGAAAGGAAAGAGGAAGAGCCAGTTCAAGCTGTAAAGCCTGTTGAGACAACGGCATGATCTGTTCATCCCTCATCTTATTTTAAATTCAAAAGATGTATTGAATCTATGGACTATAATTTGTATATTAAATTGAAATGCAGAAAACATTTACCCTATAAAACATGGAGACTTACTTCAGCAACTACATCTCTTGCAATGAACATAAAAAATAGCCAATCACTAATTTTTGTACCGAGAATCCTTGCCTTAAGTTTTTATGCCCTGAATGTATTGAGACACATTCTTTAACGCATTCTAATCATTCAGTAAAATCTCATCAAATATAGATAGAGTCAATAAAAACATGCATTAAGAAAACCTCCGAGAGACTCAAAGAAACTATCATTGCTCTTGAGTCCGAAAGCAACAGAAACTCATTTTTGAAATCGGAAAATACTTAGGAATACACTAAGAAACGTAACTGGAGTTAGATTTAGTCATTAGAGAATTGGAATAAGTCAAATAGGGTTTAATTTAAGAAATAAAGGCTTATTTTAAAGAAAAATAGTACGATATTCGTAAATAAACATCAAAGTATGTTTAAATCCAGCGAAAATTATAATATCTAAAACGGGATATCAGCAAAGCAACGTCATAGTTAAAAATACTTTAGAGAAATTTGCTAATTCCCCAATAAACGGTGAGTGCAATAATGAAAGCCAATAAGCTGAGTTTTAACGGCATGATTAGACACTTTCATACTCGCATCAATTAAATCGAGCATGAGATCAGTTTGACCATCAAGTTATAAATGAACAGTGACAAACGATAAATACTTCGAAAAAGTTTGAATGAGCTGGTGGGCATTAGAAGTCAAAAAGACTAAATGCTGAAGAAGTAAGCTAACTATACGTATAATGAGGATAAATTTATTAAATAATCGAGGAAAAAATAGAAAAAGGCCAACAGGGGCTATCAAGTCAACCCTCCCCCCCTCAGCGCCGATAGAATTCTACAGCAAGGCTCTTTCCGGATATAGGCCAATAACTTTTTCACTCGTAATCCGTTTTTGCATTTCTTCTCAGTAGCGAACTCGACTTTGCATATAATTAACATTGATAAGATAAAATAAAGTGCATCTCCTAAATGGTAGGCGATTTCTCTAAATATCGATTTCAAATTGCCAGCTTTTCATCGCACAGTAGCAACGTAGGATGGAAATATTTTTGTTATTGGGGGAACATGTGAGTATTAAGAAAATTTTAAAAGAAGTAAAGCTATCTATCAGTTTGATTCGATCAACAGAACGTTAAATTTGATTTGTGAGATGAAAGTGGCTCGATCAAGCCATTCTGTACTTTGCCATCGAGGGCTTATCTATATTGCTGGAGGAATGACTGATAATGAGGAGGTGCTGAAAAAATGTTAAGTGTTGAATCCGAAATCAAGATAGATAAAATTAATAACTTCATGCAAAAATGCAACTACAAATTCTTGTCTCTGCTTTATGGGGGGTGAACAAATTATTAAGCTGGGAGGAGTCTTTCCAAATGGTTAAAATAATGACACTATTGAAGTTTATAATATCAGAAACGATGTTTGGCAGGGAGTCGATCCCACTATTTAGCACGTGAATGGCTAATTCGGACTATTGAGCTGCAGCGGATGGGCTCCTTTGAATTAAACTCAAATATTTATTTTCGGAGGTTACGATGAATAATCGGACAATTCTAACTCTAAGATGAGTTTTGTCCTATAGCGTAATGTTATTCCTATCCAGAAAACAGGCAAACGAATTAGTTCTAAATTAAATACATCAATCAAAAGAATCCTCCCTTCGCTTAGGGATTCTGGAACCAACAAGGAATTCCTTATAATGGTGAAATTTATTGCTTGCAAAATATGGATGGAGTAGTTGAGGAGTAGTGCCTCGAGGACAGGAAGCATCTGCTTATCTTCAACGGAAAAACGTGGACAAGCTTTCTTGATGGATAATGATATTCATAGCAAAATAATTTTGCATAAGTATGATACTTTTATTGATAAAAAGAATATAACTCAAAATTGATCAGTGAGAGTGCGACAACGTTTAGCTACTGACTCTTTCAACCTTTCTCGACCAAGTTTTAAGAGAGTAACACATCCTTTTTGCTATTTTAATCTTTTATTCTAACGAACAATGTTTTGGTTTTCCTGAATTTTAGAGGTTATATTTTGGAGCATATTTCTTTCTTACTTGGTTTTTGTAGAGACAATATCGCTATATTATTTTTGTAGACCTTCATAAGCTTAAATGAGTTATTGGTTCTATCTTCTTAAAGTAAAACAAGAAGGGCAGTTGTTAATATTGGCTTGCATTTAAGCAATCATTAGCCTTAACTATTCGACCTATTTTTTCAAAAAAGCTGTGTGTGCACTATTAGTACTAGTACTCTTGTAGTCCCTTTTGCTTTGAGTTTTTAAGGAGGCATTTCGTTATTTGATTACTATCTAGATCGATTATTTTAATTTTTAATTTTATTCTAGTATCTGCTGATATTGCTGATATTGGTTGGCATACTAAAAGTGGTTTTGACCAGTTTTACGTTGATTATCTTTCACGTTCTATAGCTATTGTCTCAATCTAATAATCTAATCTTATTGTAATAAACTCTCCTCCTATTTCTCCTTCAGCCTCTTCTCATAGTTGCTCAAATCTATCTTCAAAAAGTACATTTCCCTATCTTTTTTCTCAATGATTTAATTGGTTTCCTCATCGATTGTTTCAATTTTATGAACATTCTACCACTAATATCTTTTCAGATTCATATTCTTGGAGATTCCTTCGTTCTCATCTGCTATTATAGATGATTTCATTGAAAAAGGCACTGAGTTGGGTTACTCTGTATGTTGTGAAGAAATGGTATTTAAAATTTGCTTGTAGGGTGTCAAATAAGTATCGGGATTGGAGTAGTATGCATTGGTATTAAAAGATGAAATACATTTTTTGTGGAAGGATTGTGGTTGTCGTTATTGGGTCATAAGTTAATAGTCTTTTTATTAATAATTTTTAATTACAATTAAGTTATTTATATACTAAAGCCTTTAAATAGGAACTATATTAATTTAAAAAAATCAGTTCGACAAAATATTATTCTTCTTTATCATTGATTTTATATTCAAAGTTATAATATTTTTTGAAACTGATGAGTCAATACGGAAGAGCAGAATATTGGGAAGAAAGATACTCACGAGATCCTGGACCTTTTGATTGGTATCAACGATACTTCACTCTCAGAGATTTGATTGGTACAAATATTCCCATATAATTTCGCATTCTCAATGTCGGTTCTGGAAATTCAAGTACGATCTGATTCATTTAGGAATGAGTGAATAAATGTTCGATGATGGCTATGAAAATATCACTAACATCGATATATCCCAAACTTCAATCAAAGCTATGAACTAATTATACAAGGAAAAAGGTCCAAATTTCAAATATATTCAAATGGATGTGAGAGCCATGGAATTTGCTGAGAACTCATTCGATGCTGTGATCGATAAAGGAACTTTCGACTCGGTAGTGGTAATTAAGATTTGATACAGTGTGGAGAAGGATCTAACACAAATGCCAGTAAAATGTTGACAGAGGTGTATCGTGTTCTCGGACCGAATGGAGTGTATGTCATGGTATCTTTTGGAAATCCATAATCGCGGATGGATTATCTCCGCCGAAAGTAGTTCTAGTGGGGAATATGGATCCATAAATTATTAAGACCGACAGTGACAGCTCAAATTACCCCTTCAAATGTCTAAAAAGACGACAAGAACTATCATTTCATTTATATCTGCATTAAGGGAAAGAAGAACGAGGAGGGGCAGGGAGTGGTCGAATAGAAAAAATAGTAAAAAAAGGAAGAAAAGAAGTAGTAAAAGAAAGAGGTAAAGAAGGAGGTAAAAAAAGTTAAAAAATGATAATTTAATTGTTAATTCTAAATTGATTCATAATAGTTAAAAATGAAGCGCCATAAACTCTGCACCGAATAATAAATCAAACAATCAATTCACCTCACCGCTCAACTATAGAAAAGCCTCAAAAAATTACTTTCCAGCAAGAAAAAAACACGCAAAAGCAGCTTGCATCGTACTGAAGATTATCGTGAATAGTCAGAAGTAAGATTACTGGAGCAATAGATTTGTATTCTCAAGAATGAAAAAGAGGTTTTGCTGAATGACAAATAATTGTTAAATAAATAGATATCAAAGTACAGATAAGAGGTTCGTTAGATAAAAAAATAGCGAGACGGTTACAAGAAATATATTACATTTTTGCAGGACAATAATTCAGAACTAAAAAAACAAATGGCATTTTGGATGAAAAAACCAAAGAAAATGGAATAATCTCCCCCCAAAGACACGCATTATTAACATTTGCACATCGAACTGTTAAAACTGCAAAAACAAAATGAAATAAAGGAGAAATAATTGGTGTCCTATCGAAGATCTATGGAGAAGGATCATCATCATTAATCATTTGAAAAATAAAAATAGACTTTTAGATTAAGACCCCTCACCTAAAAAACTAAAATCAAAAAAAATCACGCCTCTAATCATGCTATTGACAATACTTGCACCAGTTGCGGTTATATTCGCAGACATGTGCCAAGATAAGAAAGAAAATCTTTCAAAAAATCATTCAACAAGAACCAACGGCAGCCGAATAAGAATCTATGCGAATGCCATCGAAATTTTATTTAAACCTCATAATTTTTATGTTGAAATTGTTTCATTCTACATTGTTATAATAATGAGCATAGTGGGATAAAATTTTGACTATCTTTTCAAAATGGTCGTCATTGGAGGTATTCGCCTATATTGATGCAGATTCCGCTGTCGGAAAAACTAACCTCCTCTCTCGCTTTTAAAAAAACTAGTTTACCCATTAATCGAAAGCCACCATAGGAGTCGAGTTCGCTACCAAGACAATTATCTTGGATAACTCTAGAATAAAAACTCAGATTTGGGATACAGCGGGGCAATAGCGGTATCGAGCCATCACTCACGCTTATTATAAGGGAGCTTCAGGGGCACTAATAGTATTCGACTTAACAAGACGACTGACTTACGACAATATATCTAAATGGATTAAATAATTACGTGAAAATTCGCAATAAAATATGGTCTGCATTTTGGTCGGTACTTCCTGCAATAGATAGGAAATAAATGTGATCGAATTTAAGAAAGGGCAGTCAAAATGGAGGAAGTCGTATAGTTTGCTCATCAAAACAAGCTGTTTTACCTTGAAACTTCAGCGCTCACGGGTAGCAATGTTGAAAATGCTTTTATGACTGTCATCAAGGGTATTTTTTTATTAAAACAGAGATATATGACGAGTTAAAGAAAAAGGGTAATTCTCGTAATCCGCCAACGAAGGGGGATAGCAAAGCAAAAAATCAAATAATTCTAACTTAAAAAATTAAATAAGATACGAAAAGAAATCCTAATAAGAAATGTTGTCAATGACTATTCAATTTATAAAAAAATAAAATCATTCAAGGTTGACCTTTTATTTAATTATCAACTGCTTTCAGAATTGTAAGGCCAGAACGACGGATCTTTTTGGTTGATTATAATTGGGATATTGGAGTTGATGTGCCCTACACCATTGGCTGAGGTAGAGACTGCTTTAAGATAGCATTTTATTTTATAGTTTTTTCAGAATTATTACGACTGAGCTCAACTCTTGAACCATAGTTATGCATGAAATTTGATGTATTCTGATTAATTAGCATGCCATTGTGATAAGATACTGATTCTGCTGGTCTTCTCACTTGATGCATCTGAATTGCTTGACTTGGTTTGGTATAAAAGGTGACATATGGATTAATAATTTGAGGTGAGAATCTAGCAGTTGAAGTTGTGCTGAGATTGGCTTTCGGCATAGATTCGTTTTTCCTAGGCATGACAGTAGCATTAGAATTTTCATTAATATTAATGACCAATCGTGAATTTCGATTTGATTCTTTCAAATCAATTATTTTTTGTTGCGTCTGTTTTTAACCAAAAGCTATAGACATACTTTTTTCAAGCGCTATTTTTACCTCATTAATAAAAATGGGGTTAATAGAAACGGAAGCCTCATAATTTTAATTTTTCTATAACTCTTCTGAGATTTCTCTTTGAGTCTGAAGAGAATTACTCAGCACCTGAGTTCTAATCCGATGAAAAGACTACAAAAAGTTTTGAGAGTTTAGATCTTGTGCTGATTAAAAAAGGGAGGTGATATCTCTTGAGATAAGGTTGAGCAACGAATCAAGTCTATTTTAGTTGTGCAATCCTACTTTTTTTTCATCAGCTTACATCTTCCTAAGAAGTTCCTTTTCTTTTGTATCAAAAAACCTGTTGACGAAATCCAAAGTTTAATGCCGAGCCTGCGAAATACTGTCCAAAACATTCTTCCTTTTTCCTTGAATGACCTCAATAAGCAGATTCTAAATAGATCTATTTATTACTATCCTCGACTTTTCCTGCTCATATGCTGATATTCGTGTCCTAATGCATTACTGCATCTTGCTATAAGTAGCACGAATGTTTTAGTACTCGGGGGCTGTCTTTTTTTGCATGTGACTGTCGGTGTGGCTGCAGATACAAGTGGCGCAAAGACCTATATTGCATTCCTCTGAATCAGATGGGATGTACCTTTGGAGCAGAAGTTGGAAATCAACTCGTTGGGATGAAGATCGCAAAAAGTACGACTGAAATCTATCATTTTCTATTCGAATTTTAATAATAGCTAATTATTAGAAATCATTCACAGATTATGAAAAATGTGAACCTTATTTGATTTATCAATACTATGGCTTCATATATTATCCGTTTCCACTGGCGATATTAGGTATTTAGTAAAGTCAAATATCGTATTTAAATAGATGTGATCATACAATCTCGAGGAAGAGCTTTGGATTAAGCAATTATATTTCTGGCTTGGCAATGTTGATGATTCCTGCAGGCTGTGCAACTATTCTCTTGGTGCTGATTCTTTTTCCAAGTTTGTTGGACTCAGTTTTCTTCTTGTCGTTTTCTTTAATGCGGTTGAGGAAAGACTGACGGGATGTGGAAAGTTTGAGATGCTCCACTCTGACGTGAATTCTCTTGGGAATAATTCTTTGTCTGACTTGCTTGTTGACGATAACTCCAATGGACCTGGGGTTTACGTTGAAGACAGTGCCGGTTCTTCCGTGATAGTACTTATAGGGCATGCCTTTGTGGATGGCTCCATCAACCACAATGTCAACGATATCTCCGATCTTGTAGGTGGTCAGAGTCTTCGAGATGTGGATAGCACCATGCTGTTTAAATCCCTTTTTAAATTTGTGTCTGGTTCTGCGTTTGTATCCGTAGCTGTGAGTCATCTTTGGATGGTAATAAAAAAATAATAATAAATATTAAACTAAAAAATAATCATTTATCATTCAATCTCCTGAAAATATTTTCGGAGAGTATTGCTATCTATTTACTTGGAAATATGTTAAAGTTGCAATTGCAGCTGATCCCGCTCATGCTTATAATTATGCGATTTCTGTTTGTATTTGATGTATTTAGCATGGAGTTTGTCGTATTATTAGCTGCAGATTTTGTGCATTTCGGGGGATACTTTAGCCTCTCCTACTTTTTACAATACAAATGATTCATAGTCTTAAAGCTAGTGGCGACGGCAATTGATTTATTGCTACATATAGTTAAGGCTGCCTAACAATTTAGTAATTTAAGCGGAGAGGATATCATTATTCGCTTGAAGTTTTTAACTCTCTCTCATTTGGTAATCCAACTCATATTTCGATTTGGAAAGTTCTGAGTTGTATCTTTACTTAATTTAAACGACAAGTTTGTTTTCGGTCTATAAATTCTTGTTATGCTCTAATAAGCCTACAATTGCCTGTTTTTATGCTTAAAGTTAATGTTACAAATTCATTAACTGTAATTCCAATTTCTTAATAACGGAGTGTAATTCCATATCAGTATTTTTGTAGCTGTCAATGAGTTTATCAGCGGCAGTCATTTCATCCAAAGCTATTCGTAACTGCTACTTTAATGAGTTTTTTTCTTCCTCTATTATCTGTAAAGTTTTTTCCATTCTGTTGATGATTTCTCTGAGTTAAAAGTTTTCAGTTAAAAGTCGATGCAATTTTTGGCGTGAAGATCCATCTGGTATGTTTTAATTATCGACTGTATAAGTTAGGGGATTTTTATGGTCAAAGCAATTGGTTTAAAACATGATTGGTGATATTTTTATCAATTTAGATCATATTAAACATGTCATAATAAACGTCTTATAATAATTAACAAATTCATATTTTTTGAAAATTTAATTTGAAATTAAATGAATAATAAATTAGATGATTATAGAGTTCGATCTTTTAATTTTTTTACAAGTTAGATATACATTCTTTATAATAGTCAATCCTATCAATAGTCTTTCTCCTCGGGGCCGCAGTTTGGCATAGTAAGTCTATTTTTATTTATTTATTGACTTGCTTTTTCAGATACTGATATATCTTTTGAAGACCTGATTCTTATACAATATGAAATTTATATTAAAATATCAAACACAGGGTCATTAAATAAAGATTATCTCCTCCTTTCAATGAAGCCTAACAAAGAGAGGACAAAATTAAAATAAAATCAGCGGATATATAATATTTATATTTAAATTAATGTTCTCTGAAATCAAATAAGGCAGCAGTGAGCTCG
>Ga0302197_10001892_pt1 | contig 19636 bp, 17 predicted proteins | sample II_Bog_N2_1_FD_193526 | JGI IMG/M metagenome (GOLD analysis project Ga0302197, IMG submission 193526) | Peat permafrost microbial communities from Stordalen Mire near Abisko, Sweden - II_Bog_N2_1 | ecosystem: Environmental > Terrestrial > Soil > Wetlands > Peat | place: Sweden: Abisko...
GTAAGCCAATGAAATTAAATGAAATGGTAACGGTACTTGAAAAATATGGGGAGTTAATTAATTCCAGGGCATAATTGGCAAAATAGCATCAATTCACCCTGACCATGCGAAGAATCTATAAATTAGGAGTTTACATGCATACAGATGCGTCGTTCTTGAATGACAAAAACTTTTTTATCAATGCGCCGTTGTATGAGCGCGATCTCCAAGAATGAATAATGGTTCCCTTATCTAAATATATAGACCCAAAATGTCATCAAACTTTTGATTAAACACTGAGTCAATATCGCAAGGATTACTATTCCAAATGCAAATTGAAGATTATTCTCGTACTTACGGTTCCCTACAGGCATAATTTAAAAGAAAATATTAACCATAAAGATATTAAATATTCCGAAAAAGAGTATAAAAAATTATTTTTTATTTTTTTTTAACACCTTTTTTAAGATAACTATTAGCACCTGTTTCTCTAACCTATACTCAAATAAGTGAACACTTGAAGCTAAAATTTAGCTTTTTAGTTATCGATAGTCGCATACGTTCACTTCCATTATGGTTAAATTTAATAATCGAGTTATTTCCTTTGACGATAAATGGGGGCACAGTTGATCCAAATTTTGTTAGTTCATCAATGCAGGTAGATTATGTAAGGGTTTATCAATAATAAATTTTGTTCAAAAAGTGGTGAATGATAATTCCACAAATGCATGTTTTAAATTACCCGCCATTACTATATTTGTTATAACCAACCAATTATTAACATGAAAGCTAACATCACCATTGTATACAACGGGCAAACCGAAGAGGCCTTTAACTTTTACCGCTCCATATTTGGCGGCGATTTTGGCAGGCTTTCGCGAATGAGCGAGATACCCGGCGCACCACCTATGCCTGCGGAGCAGGCAAATAAAATATTATTTATGGAGTTGCCTGTTGGCGAGAACATGTTGATGGGTATGGACTGCCCGGCAAGCATGCCACCCGTAAACGTGGGTAATAATTTTATGATAACTATTGATACCGCCAGCGAGGAAGAAAACACCCGCCTGTTTAATAAACTTGGCGAAGGCGGTGAAATTAAAATGCCGCTTGCCCACCAGTTTTGGGGAGCGTTCTTCGGTATGGTTACCGATAAGTTTGGCATTACATGGATGCTGAGCTACGTAAACCAGGAACAATCTTAAAACAAAAGAACCCGGACCAACAGACCCGGGTTCTTTGTAAAACATTAAATATTAGATGCTTTATAAAAACAAAGCGTCATTGCGAGCGAAGCGTGGCAATGACGATAGTTTTATCTTTTTCAACAGATGCTCGTATTAAACGCCCAGATCCTGCATAATCGCCGTAATCTTATCGTCTAATTGCTTGTCTGTTTCTTTATAAACAGCGGCGCTGGCCAGCTTTCCGTTAACACTGCAATAGAATTTTATTTTAGGCTCGGTACCGGAAGGGCGGGCAGATATGATGCTGCCATCAGCGGTGATAAACTGCAATACATCCGATTCAGGGAAATCAAGTTTGGAAGTCGTGTTTGAGGTTAGATCAGTCTCTGTACCTTTTTCATAATCCTTCAACGTAATCACTTTCGATCCACCCAAAGTAGCAGGCGGGTTGGTACGGAATTTTTCCATCATCGCCTTAATCTCCTCGGCACCGGTTTTACCTTTTTTGGTGATAGAGATCAGCTTCTCTTTGTAAAAACCATACTCAACATAAGTATTCAACAAAGCTTCAAATAAGCTGCTGCCTTTGTCTTTATAATAAGCGGTCATCTCCGCTATAAACGCGCTGGATACTATGGCATCTTTATCCCTTACCAGTTCACCAATCAGGTAACCGTAACTTTCTTCGCCACCGCTAATAAAGGTTTGTTTACCTTCAAACTTAGTCATCAGCTCGCCAATGTATTTAAAGCCGGTTAGGGTGTTATAAAACTTAACGTGTTTAGCGTTGGCAATAGCCTCTATAAGGTTGGTAGTTACAATGGTTTTAACAATGTACTCATTACCGGTAAGCTTACCTTTTTCTTCCCATGCAGTAAGCAGGTAGTTAATCAGCAGGGCACCGGTTTGGTTACCGTTAAGCAACACAAACTCATTATCTGTATTTTTTACGGCGATACCCACACGGTCGGCATCAGGGTCGGTAGCTAATACCAGATCAGCATCCACTTCCTGCGCTTTTTTAATGGCAAGGGTTAAAGCTTCTTTCTCTTCAGGATTAGGATAAATCACCGTCGGGAAATTACCATCAGGAGTAGTTTGCTCATTAACCAAAATCACATTTTCAAAACCAAAACGTTTTAATGCCTGCGGCACTAAAGTTATCCCGGTTCCATGTATCGGCGAGTAAACTATTTTCAGGTCTTTTTGGCGCTTTATCGCATCCGGGGATACCGACAATTCGGTAATTTTATCTAAATACAGGTTATCTATTTTCTCCCCTATTATTTCAATATTGGCATCAACCCTGTTAAATTTTATTTCATCAATACTTTTAATTGCCGCTACCTCATCCATCACAGCCTTATCCTCAGGCGATACAAACTGGCCGCCATCGGCACCATAGGCTTTGTAGCCATTATATTCTTTCGGGTTATGCGATGCGGTAAGCATTACCCCACTTTTGCAACCTAAAGTACGTATGGCGAACGAAAGCTCCGGCGTTGGGCGCAAAGCCTCAAAAAAGTAAACATATATATCATTAGCCGAAAAAACTTCGGCGGTAATGTTTGAAAACAAATCGGCATTGTTACGGCTATCATGCGCTATAGCTACTTTAATTTTTTCGCCGGGATAGGTCTTTTTAAGGTGATTAGCCAAGCCCTGCGTAGCCGCGCCAAGGGTGTATTTATTAATGCGGTTGGATCCCGGGCCCATGGTGCCGCGTAAGCCGCCGGTACCAAATTCAAGGTCGCGGTAAAAAGCATCAGTTAGTTCAGTATAGTTTTTATCATCAATCAATTTCTGAACTTGTTTTTTAACATCATCATCATAACTGCCCTGTAGCCATGATTTCGCCTTTTGAAGAATGGTGGGATCTAATTCCTGCATAAGTACTGTGTATTGTGTTTATTATTGATAATAAGTAGTGCCAAATATGATAATAATCTCGGATAATATGTAGCAACCCAACAACAATAAACGCTTTTGGTTTTGCATAAATTAAATTGATTATCACTAATTAACCGGAACGAAAATTCGCCCCTCTCATGCAACAATATTGTTAATCATTAACATTATAAAAGTTAATGGTATGCTTTTTTGTAAATTAGTGTAATGACAAGAGAAAGCATCACTTACTTGATGGCTGGCGCAATAAATAATGTTTATTTTTATATAAATGGGGCGGCAGTTTTAAGGCAAGCATCTTAATATTTGTTCAGTAAATGATTAATAATCAAAGTGATTTATTTAACAATTGTGTGAAATAAAGATTGTATATTTACAGTAATTACCCCAATTAAAATGAAACTAAAACTCACTAAATCAGGCACTATCGTGCCTGTAAAAAAGCCTTCGGCTAATTATTACAACAATTTTCATTTGCAATTTACAGGCTGATCGGTTGCTGAATAATGCTTGGTGTGCATTTTATTGTAAAAATAAAATGGAACAACAAGCACATTACTGAATAGTCCCTGATTATAAACAATTGTAGATACCCCCTATAAATGAAAATCGCCCATTTAATATTGGCACATAAAGACCCTCACATGGTGGAGCGGCTGGTTAAAAAACTACAGCATAAGGATGCTGATATCTATATCCTGTTAGATGCAAAATCAGCTATAAATGAGTTTATTTATATCGGAAACATTGCCAATACTTACTTTGTTGATAAAAGAATTAAGACGGTATGGGGCAATTACAGCATCATTGAATCAACGCTTAATGGTTTTGAATACATCCTTAACTCGCATAAAAACTACACCCATATTAACTTATTAAGCGGCCAGGATTATCCATTAAAACCTATTGAAGAAATACACCGTTTCCTGTTTGCTAACAGCGATAAAACGTTTATGCGCCTGCTATCCATTAACGATAATGAATGGAACCAGGGAAAAGAACGGCTTTTAAAATACAGCTTTGGTGATTACCACCTTATTTTGAAATATAAACTTCAATATTTAGCAAATACTTTTTTATCGCAACGCAAGGTACCATTAAAACTAAGGCCCTATGGCGGATCGCAGTGGTTAACGATCACGCCACAATGCGCAATTTACACCATGAATTACTTGAAAAACAATCCGCAGTTAAGGCGCTTTTTCAGGTCGACATGGGCTATTGACGAAATATTTTTTCAAACCATATTAATGAATTCTCCATTATGGGATAAACTGGTTAATGACAACTTAAGGTTTATTGAGCAGGAAGGTAACACCCGCCCAACAGTTTTCACCATGAACGATGCAGAAAGGTTAAGCACATCGGGCAAATTTTTCGCACGTAAATTTGACAATGATCTTGATTCCCAAATATTAGATTATCTGGATACCATTATTGATGAGCCGGTAAAACAAGGGTTACTTTAATATCACCTTTGTAGCGCCGTAACCAAACTTCTCTTTACGGGCATCCATAAAGGTTTTTATTCGGTTGTTTTTACTTAATAATTTATGCAACTCAAGCTTTAATGTACCATTGCCTGAGCCGTGTATAAAAGTAATATCGGGCAATTGGTGCACAATGGCGGCATCCAGTGCCTTGTTAAAATATGCAAGTTGAATATTCAATATTTCGGAGCTTTGCAAAAATTGATAATCATCGCGCAGCTTTTCAATGTGCAAATCTACTTCGCCTGTTGGCTTTCCTATTTCCTTTTTTTCTTCGGCGGGTCTATGGAAGCTTTCTTTCAGTTTTTGGGCATCAATAACCAATTCCGGTTCATCAAGCTGTATTAGCCAACCCTGCGCATCAAGCAAAGGAAGTTTCTTTTTAGCTGCTGCTAAATCTTTAGCTTTTAATTTTTCGGTAATTAATAGCGGTGCTTCGGGTTTAATATTTTGCGTAGTAAAAAAGGTGATATTAAATATAAACTTAGGCCATACCTGCATATCAGCCAATTGCGCCGAGTATATTTTTACCGCTTTTTTAGGCGCGATAATTTCGGCATGCTCCCCTTTATATTTTTGCTGGCCTTCGGTAGTTAAAGCCGTTAAAAGTTGAAAAGAGGTATCGTTTATCAAATAAAAATGGATAACAGAATTTACTTTCGCATCATTAACCAACCCCAGGTAAACCCCTTTAGTAATAAATTCCGCGGCAGGTATTTGAGCGATGTTTAAATCAGAAGCGGTACTTTTTGTACCATTGTTTTCATACCCGTGTACAAAGGTTACTTTGCTGGCTAAAACCGGTATCTCAAAATCGTCATCACCTGTAACGCCAATCATTTGTTCGTCGATAATGCGGGTTACAAAACCTTCCATTTTCTCATCAACAAAGCGCACAAAATCACCTAACTTATACTTCATTTCCTGTTATATTATTCTGCAAAGGTATCTTAAATAGGTAGCATAGCTAAAAATAAAACGTAGTAAAATATCAGATTAATAGTTTTATTTTTGAACCAGGCCAAGCATCATAAAAAGCGCTTATTTTATGCCGCCTTGTTAAGCTTAACATACAATGATTAATTTCGATTACGATGACTATACAAACTCCCAAATCGTTAGATGCTGATGTATTGAAACAGGTTTTTGTACATAATTTAAACCGCATATATTTTGGCAAGTGTTACTTAAACCAACACCTTGGTCATTTAATAGCTGTAGCATCATTTGAATCGTTGCAGATGGCTATGCAGGAGTTTTGGGACGATATTAAAAGGCAAATTGAACGGATGGAGGCAATATATAAGCTCATCCATGAAACACCCTCCGATAAAAACTGCAATCCGATAAAATCTATTGTTAAAGATAATTTCTGCCTTGATGAAGCCCAGGAACTGCCAATACTTACTGATATGGACCTTATGTCGTATCTTCAATTATTAGAGCATATAAACATAAGCGCTTGCAGCATGTTAAAAATGATAGCCAAAAAATTAAAAATGGATGAGGTAAGCCAATTGCTTACTGAATGTTTTGATGAATCGATAGATAATGATCAATTATTTACGCTGATATCTAAAGAGTACGTAACTATAGACTAACTAAGTTATAAAAAAGAAGGCCATCTACTAATAGCAGATGGCCCGATATAGTTATTTAATACCCCTATTAAAATAACTCCCCAAAAGTAGAGAAATATTTAATACCAAGCAAGCTATTTTAAATGTTGTAATATACTTGTTACCTTTTTTAATAACGCTTAAATGTATTTTCGTAATGAATTTTTAACTGACTTAATAAATAATTGTAACTTAATGAAGTACTTCATTTTATCCATGTTATGCTGTGGTTTTTTATTGCAGGGGGAAGCGCAAAGCTTGTACATCCCGCGCGATATTAAAAAAGCATACGAAAAAGGGACACGATCAACAGATGGCAAACCCGGTAAAAACTACTGGCAAAACACCGGCCGGTACAACATTTCAATTACGGTACTGCCTCCAAACCGTAATGTACAGGGCACCGAGCAGATTACTTATTTCAACAATAGCCCAGATACATTAAATCAGCTTAACATGAAGCTGATATTAAACATCCACCGACCGGGCGCAACCCGCTACTCAAGCACTACACCTGATTATTTAACCCAGGGCATACAGGTTGATTCCATATTTGTAAATGGCGCGAAAAAAGAATGGGACAATGCCAAAGCTATGGGCACTAATCAATTTGTAGCACTTAATAAGCCGCTAATGCCTCATGATTCTGTAAAACTAAATATTACATGGCATTATGAGTTATCGTTAAAAAGCGGTCGCGAAGGCATGATTGATCCTACCACCTTTTACATAGGCTATTTTTATCCGCGTGTATCTGTTTATGACGATTACAATGGTTGGGACAGGTTGGACTTTAATGACCGCCAGGAGTTTTATAACGACTTTAACGATTATACCTTAAAGGTAACCGTGCCTAAAAACTTTATTGTTTGGGCAACGGGTACCTTGCAAAACCCCAAACAGGTTTTACAACCGGAGTATGCCAAAAGGCTGCAACAATCAATGAAAAGCGATTCGGTAATGCATATTGCTACTGCTGATGATCTGGCGAAAAATAATATCACAGCGCAAAACGATCTGAATACCTGGATTTGGACAGCTAACCACATCAGCGATCTGGCCGTAGGCGTTAGCGATCATTACGACTGGGATGCCGGAAGTATTGTGGTTGATGATGCCACCCATCGCCGCGCAAGCATGCAGGCTGCCTTTGCTGATAATTCGGCTGATTTTCATTTAGCTGTTAAGTGGGGCTTACATGCGTTGGATTATTTATCGCATAGTTTCCCTGCCGTACCCTACCCTTTCCCTAAAATGACGGCTTTCCAGGGTTTTGCGGACATGGAGTTCCCGATGATGGTGAATGATACCCACGAAACTGATATGGCAGACGCCGAACTTTTACAGGACCATGAAATGGCACACACTTACTTCCCTTTTTACATGGGAATTAACGAAACCCGTTACGGCTATATGGATGAAGGCTGGGCAACAACATTTGAGTTATATCTGGGCGAAACTGAGGTTGGCAAAGCTACCTCGGAAGAAGTTTATAGGAATTTCCGTGTGAAACGATGGATCTTCGACCCATCAACCAGTGAAGACCTGCCGATCATCACCCCAACCAGTGAACTTACCCGCGGTTATGGCAACAATGCTTACGTAAAACCATCATTAAGCTACATCGCTTTAAAAGATATGTTAGGCGATGAAGGTTTTAATAAGGCATTACATGTTTACATGAACAACTGGAACGGCAAGCACCCAATTCCATGGGATTATTTTAACTCGATGAGTGCAGGATCAGGCAAAAACCTGAACTGGTTTTTCAATAACTGGTTCTTCACAAATAACTACATCGACCTTAACCTGCAAAGCGTAAGCAAGGATAAAACCGGCTATTTGTTAGCCATACAAAACATTGGCGGCTTTGCCATACCATTTGATGTTAAAGTAACTTTTGCAGATGGCACCACCGAAAGCTTTCACCAAACACCTGTGGTTTGGGAGTACAACCAAAAGCAAATATCAATTCATGTAAAAGCTTCAAAAGCTGTACAATCCATCTTTTTAGATAACGGTATTTTTATGGATGCCGATATTAGTAATAATAAATGGGTAAGCAAGTAACATCGCGAACCTCGCTTAAAACAAGAAAACCCGGCTTAATAGCCGGGTTTCTTGTTTTAAGCGAGTGCAATTAGTTTAGTTATGAATAATGTTATGTAAATCATCAGCGCTGCTTTTCACTTTTGCTTTAGCTTGATCGGCCGCATCGCTTGCTTTTGATTTTACGTTATTAATCGCTTCATCACCTTGATCAACGGCATCGCCAACTAAGCCACTAATTTTAGATTTGGCATTGTTATATACGTTATTACTGTAATCTTTAACGCCGCTAGCTGTTGTTTGCGCTTTATCTTTTGCAGCTTCAATCAGGTCATTAATATATTCTGCAATACTGTCTCTGGTAGTTTCTCCGCTATCTGGTGCTAATAATAAACCCAGTGCAGCCCCTGCTGCAGCACCAACTAAAAGTGCTGCTATAATCTTTGTTTGATCTTTCATTTTCATTTTCTTTTAGTAGATGTATAAATGAATAACATTATTTAACGCTTTAAGTTTAAACTAATTGCCAAAAAAGTATCAGACAAAAAAAAAGCACCCACTCTGATGAGTGGATGCTGTACGATTGATGATTATATTATAATTAAATAACCTTTACATTTACCGCGTTCAAGCCTTTTCTTCCGTTTTCAACTTCGAATTCAACTTTATCGTTTTCACGAATTTCGTCGATTAGGCCTGTAGAATGAACAAATACATCCTGACCACCTGCATTAGGTGTGATAAATCCGAATCCTTTTGTTTCATTAAAAAATTTTACTGTTCCTTCTTTTTGCATTATATTGTTTATTAAAGCGCCAAAGATAGGCATTATATTCCAAATACACTAATACTTGCCATCATGTGACGTTTACGCGACCAACATCTAATTAATTTACCCACATCTTTGTTAGTATATATTTGGTAGCAATATATATTTAGCACGCGCAGGGTCTTCTCTTCTGAGAGATCATGCTGAGACTGAGTATAATGTTGTAATGCAATAAAAGCGATAAACTTCAATCCCTTTTACCGTGTAAGCTTATGATTATTGTTTTCATACGTATAATTCAGCCACATCTCCTTTTGCTTACAATATCACTTTACCTTTTTAAGTATCAAATGCTGCGGTACATAAATGTTGTAATCATTAGATGTGTTTGTTTTAAAATCAACCCTGACACCTTCTAAATTAGATACCTGCCAAATTAATGTGTTGTCAGGCAGCAATTCTAATGTACCTCTGAGAGATCGTTTGCTATCTAGATCACTAAATAGAAATCTAATTTTATTTAGTGATTTACTTTTATCAAAATAATACCCATTTCTGATTGATATTTTCTTTCCGATAGAACTTTGTATCACTTTGCCATTTTTGATAAGTACGTGATAACCTGTTATCAACTCCATATAATCATCGGAACCTATAATTAATACTTTTTCTGCATTTAAGAATATTTTGAATGTAATGCTGCTATCGGAGTATTCCCATTCTCCAATAAATTTTCGAAGGCCTGGGTTTTGATGATAAATTGTATCTCTAAAAACTTGATTAGCCTTAGTATTTAGACTTAATAATAAAATAGATAAGCTTATGATTATTGTTTTCATATGAATTCAACCTTGTCTCTTCTTGCTTACAATATCACTTTACTTTTTTTAGTATCAAATGCTGCGGTACATATATGTTATAATCAATAGGTGTGACCATCTTAATATTTAATCTAACACCTTCTAAATTAGATACCTGCCAGATCAATGTATTGTCAGGCATTAATTCTAGTGTGCCTCTGAGAGAGCCTCCGCTCCCTAAGTCCGTGAACAGAAACCTTATTTTATTTAAAGATTTACTTTCATCAACATAGAATCCATTTCTAATTGATATTTTCTTTCCAACAGAACTTTGTACTACTTTGCCATTTTTGATAAATACGTGATAGCCTGTTATCAACTCCATATAATCATTTGACCCTAAAAGTGATATTTTTTCGCTTTTTAAGAATATTTGAAATGTAATACTGCTGTCTGAGTATTCCCATTCACCATTAAATTTATGAAGCCCAGGGTTTTGATGATAAATTGTATCTCTAAAAACCTGGTTAGCCTTAGTATTTAGGCTTAATAATAAAATCGATAAGCCTATAATTATTGTTTTCATATCTTTTGAATTAATTTCCATTGCAATTTGTGGTTGTTTCTACGTTGTTTACATTAGTGATAGGTGTCCAGGATGAGAAGTTGCTACTGCCTTTAAATAATGTTAATCCTGAATTATTTAAAATTTGCATTAACGCTAATTCGTACGATATTATATTGTTATTTCCATTTCCCTGATTTTTAAGCACAGCATTATCGTATTTATCTAAAAAGGTATTAAGATTTGTTATGTTATTTAAATTAGAATTACCAAAAGTATTAAAAAGCCCCACGTTACTTATTTTTATCAGGTAGGTTGTTCCTGCTGCAGTTACTACACCTGCTGTAAATGTGCTCGGGTTTTTCATTTCGCCCCCGATCATCATATTATATATTACATAAATGTCTGCTCCTGAAAATGTGGGGAAATCGCCGGCATAATGATCATGAATAAACCCGTCTACCGCACCGTTTGGAAAAGACAGGGAAACGTCGCTGGTATTTGGCGGTCCCTGGAATGCGTTTGCATTAACATCCCCGGTTGATGAAATAGTGTACGTATAAGCATCTTCATAACTTTGGTTTGTATTATTTTTCAAGTTGTTCATTAAAGTTAAAAACGGTGTATTATTAGCCAATGTGTTTACTTGTGTACAAGGATCCGGGGTTTTTGTAGTAACGGTATCCGGTGGGGGTGCAGGATTATTTACCGGGCACTCGGTTGTAGTTGTTGGCGGCGGCGCATACCCGCCATCGCCCGGGTCACTTATGGGGTTGTTTATAGGCGCTGCCACATCAGGCTCAGCGCCTGAACTGCCACTGCCTGACGGGCATACCGGTGGCGGCGGGGTGGAACTACCACCACCGCCACCGCTGTTGGTTCCGTTACATTCGGTGTACAGGTACTGTGAGCTTACCAGTTCATCATCTATATAAGTGTCCAGGTACCAGTCTACACAAGCTTCTACTTCATTGGTTTTTAGCTTCGTATTGATGCTTTGATTGGCTATTTTGGATGAGCCGGCAGTTGCAGGCTGTACCAGTTTACCTTTTTGGTAAGCGTAACCGCCGGCATATTGGCCCGTTGGTGTAAAATACAGCACCAGGCCGCTAAAGTCGGCATCGTGCTTGCGATAGCTGTTATTTGCCAGCTTGCCTAAGTTGTTATTTACATAGGTGGAGTCGGCCATAATCATCATAATGAAGGCCTGGTAAGTTTTACCATCATTCAGTAATAAATAATAACTGCGGTTATATTTTTTATTGGAGTAGGCTTTGTTAGCCGTAGCGTTTTTAATATCGGAGCCGAAATTTACGCCGGGGTCAACCGGCATTTCAATTACGCTTTTACCCAGGCGGTTGTATTTAGCGGCGTTTTGCCAGTCGGGCTTTATCAGCTGGCTTAAATCGCCGGTAGATTTTACCGTTGCCGGGATGCTTTGCGCAGCTAAACTGCTTTTGGCAGCAGCACTTACCGGGTAATTACTTTCGTACCAGGATTTAGCTTGTGCCACGGCAGGGTCGGTAATAGTTGCAGCCGGGGGTTTGCTGTCTTTACGGCAACCATAATAGGTAATGGAAATAAGCGTTAAAAAAAAGAGAGGCGAGCAGCCAGGGGATAATTTTGTTTCTTAAAAATATCATACAGATAAGGTTTGTGATATAAAAATAAGAAAATACAATTCTATCTTATTTGGGTAACCAAGATATTACATTGTTTCCATGCACTTTAGCGCGTGTATGCGGCCAGGGGCTGGTGTAATTCAAGCTAAGTTTTAGTCATTAAAAAGTGTCGACTTTTTTCAAGAATAATTGTAGAATTGCCTGTGAGGACACGGGCAATGGATTAAAAAGAGGCTTAAAACAGGCATTTTTTATGCATTTATGTCAACCTATTTCACAACAAGGCGTGTAAAAAGCTGTTTCACCGCCGGAAACAGCTATTGATAACCTGCTTGCTATGAGCTGTTTATCCAAAAAATAAGTTTCAGCATTTGAAACAATCATAAACCACTAAAGCATTGGCTGTAAGCAAGTTATGTGCTCGGGCTAGTTTCGGTTATTTTTGGTGTTTCGGTGCTGTTCAGGTATGTTTCGGTGCGTTTCGGTACTGTTCGGGCTGTGTGTTATGGTACGTTAGGGATTGGCGCGGATACCGGCTTTGTGGTTAAGGCCCAATGTCGTTAAGTTAAACCCATTCATTCACAAATATTAGCTTTTTAGCCCCACCTAAATCCTCCCCGGTTGGGAGGACTTTAAAAAAATAAACGTGGACGAAGTTAAAGTCTCCCCTTCCGGGGGAGATTTAGAGGGGGCTATATGCTTAGATTTCCCTTAACATAATGACATTGGGTTAATGCCTGTGCAGTATGAGCAAAAAGCGTGGCCCGCTTCTACCGGCGGGAAACGCCCAAAACAATGCTTAATTATGTTTAAACCTAATTTTTATTTCGCTACTACTACCGATAACTCTTTAAAAATCCTATTTTTAGCCCCGCAAAATTGGTATGAGAATATCAACATATTATGGTATAAATTAACAAAAATGAAAGTTTTAAAATTTGGTGGAACATCAGTAGGCAGTCCTGAAAGGATGACGAAACTGTTGGACATCATCGATCAAACCGAGAGGCAGATCGTAGTATTGTCGGCAGTATCCGGAACAACAAACAATTTAGTGGAAATTGGCCAGGCTTACCTGGCCGGTGACAAGACCAGGGCCACCGAACTGATAAAGACGCTGAAGGATAAGTACGAAATTTTTATTAAAGAACTTTTTACCAAGCCTGAGTTTTTAGCGCAAGGCAAGGAAGTGATTGATTATCATTTTGGCTTGTTAAGCAATTTAGCTAATGACTTATTTACTACTATTGAAGATAAGATCATTTTAGCGCAAGGCGAGTTATTATCAACTACCTTATACCATGTTTATTTAAAACAGATTGGCGTGCCATCGGTATTATTACCCGCGCTTGATTTTATGAAAACAGATGAGGACAGCGAACCTGTGGTTGATTATATCACCGAAAAGCTTACTCCGCTGTTAGCAAAACACCCTGATAACAACCTATTTATTACACAGGGATATATTTGCCGCAACGTTTTTGGCGAGATAGACAACCTGCGCCGTGGTGGCAGCGATTATACCGCATCATTAATAGGTGCTGGTATCCGTAGCGAAGAAGTGCAGATATGGACTGATATTGACGGCATGCACAATAACGATCCGCGGATTGTGAAGGGCACCAAGCCTATCGCTCAGTTATCATTTGATGAAGCTGCCGAGCTGGCTTATTTCGGCGCGAAGATATTGCACCCGCAAAGCGTTTTCCCGGCACAGAAATATAAGATACCTGTTCGCCTGTTAAATACAATGGATCCGCAGGCTGCAGGCACACTGATCACAAACGATAGCGAGAAGGATAAAATTAAATCCATCGCGGCTAAAGATGGCATCACGGCAATAAAGGTACAGTCAAGCCGCATGTTGCTGGCGCATGGCTTTTTACGCAAGTTGTTCGAGGTGTTCGAGCGTTATAAAACTTCTATCGATATGATCACCACTTCTGAAGTAGCGGTATCTTTAACTATTGATGATACAACTTACTTAACAGAGATCAAAAAAGAGCTTAATGCTTTTGGATCAGTTGAGATAGACGAGAACCAAACCATTATTTGTGTGGTTGGCGATTTCGGTGTAGAGAAGCATGGTTATGCCGCTAAAGTTTTAGAGGCGGTTAAACATATCCCATTGCGTATGATATCATACGGAGGCAGCGATCACAATTTATCGATACTAATAAAAACTGAAGAAAAAACGGAGGCTTTAAGAAGCTTGCATAACAGGTTATTCTAACTTTCAATTTCGAAATTTCGATTTCGGATTATTAACCACGCGTCATCGCGAGGGACGAAGCAATCTACTTAGGCATATTCGCCATGTATAGCATAGAGATTGCTTCGCCCCTCGCAATGACGTTCTAAAAAATTGCTCATGTTTACTACTGACACTATAAATAAATTCAAAGACTTAGAAACCCCATTTTACTACTATGATATGGGTATTCTAAGGCAAACCTTAGAAGCCTGTACCAATGCCTCGGCTAAATATGGCTTCCATGTGCATTACGCCATGAAAGCGAACTTTAACCCAAAGGTGCTGGATATGATACAATCGTTCGGCGTTGGTGCCGATTGTGTGAGCGGCAATGAAGTTAAGGCTGCTATTGAACATGGCTTTGATAAAAGCAAAGTAGTTTTTGCCGGGGTTGGAAAATCAGACAAGGAGATCAACTTCGCATTAGATGCTGATATTTTTTGTTTTAATGTAGAATCGGTACAGGAATTACACATCATTAATGATCTGGCGAAAGCCAAAAACAAAAAAGCCAGCGTGGCTATCCGCATCAACCCAAATGTTGACGCGCATACCCATCATTTTATTACTACCGGGTTAGATGAAAACAAGTTCGGTGTAAACATTTGGCAATTGCCTGATGTAGCTAATGCCTTGCGTGAGTGTTATAATCTGCAATTTTTAGGCATTCACTTTCATATTGGTTCGCAAATAACGGACATGGAAGTTTATAAAAACCTTTGTACCCGCATAAACGAAATGCAGGATTGGTTTGAAGACCATGGTTTCCCGGTAAAAATATTAAATGCCGGTGGCGGCCTGGGCGTTGATTACCATAACCCCGACACCAACGGAATGGCTGATTTTGAAAGCTATTTTGAGGTGTTTAAAAACTTTTTAAATGTAAAACCTGGTCAGGAAGTGCATTTTGAGTTGGGTCGCGCGATGGTTGCCCAAAGCGGATCATTGATTTCGAGAGTATTATATGTTAAAAACGGACAAAAAAAGAATTTCCTGATTTTAGATGCAGGTATGACGGAACTCATCCGCCCCATGCTGTATCAGGCTTATCATGATATTGAAAATTTGAGTCAAGATTTAAGAATCAAGAATCAAGAAAAAACCACTCACCACTCGCCACTCACCACTCACAAATATGATGTTGTAGGGCCAATTTGCGAAAGCACCGATTGTTTCCGTAAGGATGTTGACCTTCCTGAATCTTTCAGAGGAGATTTAATAGCGATACGTACAGCAGGCGCCTACGCCGAGGTAATGGCATCTGGATATAACCTGCGAGATAGGGTGCAAAGCGTTTATTCAGCCTGATTGATTCAAGATTTAACTATCTGCTAAATACTAAAAAGCATAATACAACTATGCTGATAATCTCAAAAATATAGCAGATTACCGTTAGCGCACGCGTTATAGCTTTATTGCTTAAGGATATTGTTAAAATATTGAGCACTAAACCGGTGAAGGCTGCTCCCATTATCAGCAGATCATTCGGTTCTACAAAAGTGCTATTGAGGGTATCGGGGGCTATCAACTTATTGGCTACATACAAAAATAAACATGCCACTATAAAAATCCAGAAGGATGGTTTATTAATGGTAGCCATACGGCTTAGCGGCAATGGTTCTTCGTTCTGCATTATCACAATTCAATAATTACTAATATAGCGCTAATTCAAAAAAGTGCCACACACTTTTTATAATGCGATGAGATTATTAGTTACAATTTAATTCATTAATTAACTCTTGTTATCCATAAGTTAATTCTGAGTAGAATAGTTGTTTTTAATTGAAATTTGGTAACTAATAATGTCCAATTAACGTTTACCTGACAATATTTTAAAAAATAAAACCGACCTGAAAAAATATGGTAGCATATTTTTCCAGGTCACTTATTTATCACAATGGGACAACGTTTAATCACTTATTCTGGAACATGCTAATGAACAGGGAACTTCACCGCCTGGAGGCTGTTAAACGTTTTAAAGAACTGGAACTCGATCTCGCTATCACCCAGGATTTAAATGACATTGTAGAGTTGGCATCTCAGATCTGCAATACGCCCGCCGCACTAATAACTTTATTAGATGAGGAAACACAATGGTTTAAAGCATCCAAAGGTGTAAGCATAACTCAAACCCCAAAAGAAATATCATTTTGCCAATTCACTATTGAAGAGCAAGGTGTTTCAATAGTTGGCGATGCTACGGCTGATGATCGTTTTGTTAATAATCCACTAGTAACCGGCGACCCGGATATCCGATTTTATGCAGGTGCGCCGCTTACTACCAAAGATGGCTTCAACGTAGGAACATTATGTGTAATTGACATTAAAGCGCGCGGATTGGATGAACACCAGCAAAAATCGTTAATAGTACTGTCAAAACAAGTAATAAACCTGCTGGAACTTAACTGGAGCCTACAGGTACTGGCACAACAAAATGAGCAGCAGGAGCAGCACAAAAAAGCAATTGAAGCCTCGGAGATCAAATTAAAAGCAGCTTTTGACAGTTCTACCGACGTTCACGTTTTGGTTGGTAGAAACCTGGAAGTACTCGCCTTCAATAAACCGGCCTCTTATTACATCAGGAGCATTTATCAATATGAAATAACAGTTGGCGACAGGATATTGAACTACGTCGACCCAAAAAATAAAAAGCATTTCGCCAAATATTTTGATATTGCCTTTAAAGGCAAAACCATAAAACACGACCTTTTAATAAGGCCGGGAACACGTTTTGAGTGCTGGCGCGAAATTAAACTAGTGCCGGTAAAAAACAACAATGACGAGATAATCGGGGTAGCGTTAAACTCGGCAGATATTAGCAAGCGCAAGCAGCAGGAAAGGCAAATTCATATTCAAAACGAGGCGTTAACCCGTATAGCCATTATACAATCGCACGAGTTACGCCGCCCTGTAGCTTCGCTATTAGGGTTGATGAACTTGATACAGATGGAAGAATTGGAGTTTGACTATTTTGATATGATGAACCTGACTATCAACGAGCTTGACGAAAAGATACGCATTATAGTAGCCGATTCTGAAAAAACCATCAGCAGTCCGCTTTATATCGTAGCATAATTTTCACTCCCTGTTTTAATTCAGAATAAAACCTTATTTTGGTCTATTCATTTTAAAACCTCTTCATGAAATTTATCAGTACAACTTTAACATTAGTTTTAGCTGCATCATTATTTACCCAAGCGCAAAATAAACGCAGCATACAGGTAACTGTAAACGATTCCACCATTGAGAAAAGGGATACCGTACCCGGTAAACCCGTAGTTACTTATCACCAGGTTACGCTTGATGGCAAAACCATCAGCTACAAAGCCACTGCAGGCTACATGCCCATGCACGATAAGGATGATAATAAACTGCTAGCAAAAATATTTTATGTAGCCTATACCGCAACCAACAGCGGCCAAACAAAAGAGAAACGCCCCGTAACATTTGTATTTAACGGTGGGCCTGGTTCGGCATCTATATGGCTGCACATGGGCGCTATATCGCCGGTAAGGGTAAAATTTGCCAATGATAAAGGCGATGCCCCAGGAGCGCCTTATGAATATGGCGAAAACCCAAATACCTGGCTCGCCTTTACCGATTTGGTATTTATTGACCCTATATCAACCGGTTACAGCCGCGCTTATAAGGGCGTTGATGTAAACCAGTTTCATGGTTATAATGAGGATTTGGCATCAGTCGGCGACTTCATCAGGTTGTATATAACCAAGGATGAGCGTTGGGCAAGCCCTAAGTTTATAGCTGGTGAAAGCTATGGTACCACACGTGCCGCGGGCCTTTCGGGCTATTTGGCTGATCGTTATAATATATATTTGAATGGTATTACCTTAATATCATCAGTGCTTAATTTCCAACTGATTGATTTTAAGAATGGTAACGATATGCCATACATTTACTTTTTACCAACTTATGCTAACACGGCTTCCTATTATCATAAACTAACGCCCGAACTGGAAAGCCTTACCCCTGCCGATCTTACCAAAAAATCTGAAATATTTGCCAATGGCACCTACTCTCGCTTTTTAAGTTTAGGCGACCAGGCCCCCGCTGATCTGACTAATTTGGTAATTGACTCGTTGAATTATTTTACCGGCATACCAAAGGATTACATCAGGAAAGCTAATGAGCGGATTACCGACTCCCGCTTTTTTAAGGAAGTTTTGCGCGATGAAGGCAAGATAGTAGGCCGTTATGATAGCCGCTTTAGTGGTGAGGATATTGATGACGCAGGTGAAAATCCAACCTACGACCCAAGCGATGCTAACCTGAGCGGCTTATTTGTTGGCGCATTTAACGCCTATGTACGTAAAGATTTAAATTACAGGAATGATATCCCCTACGAAGCATTAACCAACGTATGGCCATGGAGCTACAAGAATACAGAGAACGCTTATCTTGATGTATCTGAAACATTGCGTGGCGCAATGACTCAAAATCCGCACCTAAAAGTGAACATGGTTTGTGGCTATTATGATTTGGCCACCCCGGTTTACAATGCGGAATATGTGATAAACCACATGGGTTTACGCCCTGATTTACGTGGAAATATTGTGGTTAACTACTACAAAGCAGGCCACATGGTTTATGTAAGTAAAGAAACTGACGAGAAGCTTAAAGCTGATGCAGAAGTGTTTTATAAAAGCGCTTTGAAGTAATGTACACCTTTTTGTCATTCTGAACGGAGTCAAGAATCTTATTTACTTGCATAGTTAGCCGTGCGTGGTGCAGAAGATTCTTCGCTCCGAATGACAAGAGATTAGTAAACAACCCCCACCTGAGGTGGGGGCTTTATCTGACCCCTGAAAGGGGATATTCCTCAGAACAGTTTCAAATCTTGTGTTCCGTCTTCTTTTCGTTCTTCTGTTTCCTGATATTTTACATAATTCTTTATCCGCTCTTCATCTACTCCTACCGTACTCACAAAGTATCCTCTGCTCCAAAAATGATTGCCCCAATATGGCTTTTTTCGCAAACTCGGATACGACTTGAACATCATGATTGCTGACTTCCCTTTGAGTATCCCCATGAAATCACTTACACTCAATTTCGGCGGTATACTACATACTAGATGAATATGATCTGGCTGAATGTTCATCTCCAGAATCTCAACTTCTTTCCAATGACAAATTGCTTGTATCTTGTTTTCCAGCGTATCTGCAACAATATCCCGCAGCACTCGAAATCGATACTTTGGAGTCCAAACTATATGATATACACAATAGTAAAAGCTATGCGATAATTTCCTGTATTTCGTCACAAAGCTAATGTACAAAAAACTGGCGTAGCCTTCAACCTTGACCTACCGCCAAAGGCGGTGGTTTTTTAGAGGAATAAAAAAAGGGACACCGAATATCGGCGCCCCTTAAAATTTCT
>Ga0302197_10001899_pt1 | contig 19612 bp, 17 predicted proteins | sample II_Bog_N2_1_FD_193526 | JGI IMG/M metagenome (GOLD analysis project Ga0302197, IMG submission 193526) | Peat permafrost microbial communities from Stordalen Mire near Abisko, Sweden - II_Bog_N2_1 | ecosystem: Environmental > Terrestrial > Soil > Wetlands > Peat | place: Sweden: Abisko...
GCCGACGACTACGCCCGATGTAAAAAGCCCCAGGCACAGAACGCCACCCAATAACATCTTGCGAACTTTCATAGGAAATTCCTCCCGAGACAAAATACTCATCCGGGCTGATTCTGGCAATAAAAAACTTTCCTAAGAAACTGCGTGCGATCGAGACTTCGAAAAGTTGATGGATCGGAGTGGAAAGCGACTACTCGTTCAGGAATTCGTTCCAGGCTTCCTTTTTTTCTTGTGCGGTTAGTTCGGGGAGGAAGACGTCGGTCGCTTTATGCCACTGGCCCGTTTGGCCGTCGCCCATGCCGATGAGCGTGACCTTGTATGCGCCGCGGCCTCCGTCGTCGCCTTTGGCGCGCGCGACAACAATGGCGTCGTAGGTTACGCCCATATCTGTAATTACCACTACCTTTTGCTCTAACTCGAACATCGCCATGGTGTGTTCCTCCGCGGATGGATACCGTGTGGGAGTGTAACCGATTCGGGGCGAGGATGCTGTGCTGTGGGGAACACTGAGGCGTAGGTCGGGCGAGGCGGAAGGGATTCGGCGGGTCGCGGATTCACTGGGAGCGCTAGAGAGCTTCATTCCCAGCTCGCCGAGGACTGAGGAGAGAGTTTCGAACATAGGATTGCCTTGCTCGGAGAAAGCACGGTATGGGGTTTCAATTTTTTCCTGACGATGGTTCCTTTCTGGAAATATTGCGCAATCCGCGGAGTTGAAGACGTTCCAGCCCATCGCGAGAATCGACCGAACGCTGACCGTGTAATGTCCCGTGTGCATGCCATTAAACCTACGAATGATAACGCGATCAGCCGCATTGGAATCCCACCTCTAAGAAGCAAGACATCGGCTACATGTCGTTTGTAAAAGTTTTTTCTTGACGATAGTTCATTTCTGGGAATATTGTGCATTCCGCGAACTTGAATACGTTTTCAGTCCATCTCAACAATTGACCCTATCACCTCCCCTGTGGCGTTTACAGGGCATCCCAATGCCCTGAGTGATAACGCTATCAACCGCTTGCAAGTCCCCACCCGGAATCGCCCCATGAAAGGAACAACATGGTCCCCAACATGAATTTCCACAAAACATCAAATCGGCTGAAACTCGGCGGGCTAATGCCCCGCGGGGTTTTTGCCCTGACATTGGCTATTGTGTCGTCGGCGGTGCCCGGCTTCGCTCAGACTAATCTCATTGCCAACGGAACCTACACCATAGCCAGCAAGAACAGCGGCCAGGTCATCGACGTGACCGGCGCGTCCAAAACCGAAGGTACCGACCTTGAGCAATGGGATTCGACCGGCAATCCCAACCAGCAATGGACACTCACCAACCTTGGCAACAACTACGTATCGCTTATCAACGTGAACAGCGGCCTGGCGTTGGAAGTCTACGGCGCATCGACGGCCAATAGCGCGAAGGTCGACCAGTGGCCCTACGACTCCGGCAAAGGCCAGATTTGGCAAGTCGTCAGCAAGGGCAGCGGCTACTATGAACTGATCAACGAGAACAGCGGCCTGGCCCTGGATGTGAACGCCGATTCAACCACTGAGGGCGCGGCGATCGACCAATACGCCACAAGCGGAAACGCGAACCAGTTGTGGGCCTTCACGCTGGTCGGCGGATCGCAAAGTTGTACGCCCACCGCGATCACCCCGTACATCTATGCAAGCGGAGCCTGGGATGAGGAATCGACCGCCAGCGTAGCTTCCGGGTCCACGGTAGACCTCGGGCCCCAGCCGTCAACCGGCGGATCGTGGAGTTGGTCCGGCCCGAGCGGCTTCTCTTCCACTTCGCGTCAGATTAACAACATTCCGCTGAGCGCGGGCACAGATACATTTGTGGCCACATACACCAACACCAGCGGATGCAAGAGCACGCAGAACTTTGTAATCACGGTAACAACCAGCGGCGGCGGTGGTGGTGGATCAGGCAGTTGCGGATCGACTTTTTTGCCGGTAAATGGCTCTTGCGGATACATCAAGGGAGCGAACCTGGCCTGGCTTGACGGAGCATACAACACCTGGCTGGGCGAAGATCCGACGGAGCCGAGTTATGGAATAGCGTATAACTCCACCAACATGAATGATGCCTTGGCGACTATGCACTCGTTGGGCATTAAAGTCGTGCGCGTATGGATCATGGAAGGCGACATGGGATGCACGATCAACGGCAGCGACTATGTCACCGGCGTCACTTCCACCTTCTGGAGCAACCTTGACAACGCCGTGCAGCTTGCACAGAACAACGATATCGCCCTTTACCTGACGATAAACAACGGACGCGAGGATTGGCTGGAAAATCCGGCACAGGTCCAATCGTTCATCACCAACGCGCTGATCCCGCTGGTCGACAGATACAAGGGCAACAGCGGTGTCTGGGCGATCGATACCATGAACGAAATTGACGGTACGATTGCAGGAAGTTCGGGCAACTACACCAACACCGGGGCCACCTGGGCGGAGGCGCAGTCTTACATGAAGACGATGGCCTCGGCAATCCATAATGCCGACCCAAATCGCCTGGTAACTACGTCAACCGGCTGGCATACGTGGACCAATCTCGATATGTTCAAGGGACTGGGTCTCGATTTCTATGACTTCCATGTCTATGCGGACGATGGGTATGTTCCGACTGCATCTTCGCTCGGGATGGATAAGCCGATCTATATGGGCGAAAGCGGCCAGGGGACTGACGAATGGAGTGACTCGCTGCAGAACACCGCAGAGGCAAATTTCCTTTCAAATACCAGCAGTGGCGGCTACGCTGGCCTCGGTATCTGGGATTACGGCTACGATTCGGGTAACGAAAGCGATATCTACCAGATGCTGGAAACGAATGGCAGCTTGCGCCCCGTCGCCAACACCATTAAGTCTTTCAACCCATAACAGAAGGCTGGTGCACTTTCTTCGTTGACCGCAGAGGCCCGCATTCGGGCCTCTGCGTCATTTTCTGCTGCCAGGATAGCGTGTGCACCGCCAGGCAATTCACCATTTCAGTTGATGTGCAAACGCTACCCGCCGCGTTGCAGGGCGCTAGGTGGTGTTGCTTTATTGCGGGCTGCGGCGGGAGGATATGTATTGATTGGAATCGCGGGTCTCGGGAGCGGGATTTAGGGCAAATGCCCGAGGGCCGGTGGTTGGGTTTTGTGCTTTCCCACCCATTCCGCACAGAACGCGGAATGGATGGGGCACCCGGCGACGGAACTCAATGAGTAGGGGATTCATTCGGGGCGATGGAAAGTCGCATGCCTAATGCGCCTAAGACTGAGGACAGGGTCTCGAAGGTCGGGTTTCCTTGTTCGGAGAAGGCGCGGTAAAGGGTTTCGCGCTGGATGCCGGCTTCGCGGGCAACGGTGGTCATTGTGCGGGCCTGGGCTACATTCTTGAGAGCCTTGAGGAAGGCTTCTGGGGAGTCTTCGAGGGCGGCGTTAAGATACGCCGAGGCTTCGTTGGGATCGAGCAGAGAAGTTAGGAGAGATTGGCGGTAGGAGCTAGTTTTCGGTGTCATGTTTCCTCTCGCGCCTTTGCCCTTCCGATGTGTAATATATAAGTCACACTACGCTGACATGGGGCGGGAATCAACAATCGTCAATTTGAGCGGCGCTTCGCGGCTTGTTGGGGAGTTGCTCTCGGTGTAGCATTTGGTCAGGATTGAGGGGCGTTTCTTCAATGAGCGAGATCATCTTCGAGGTACGCGAGGACGAGGCGGACGGTGGCTACACCGCATCTGCTCTTGGGTACGGCATCCACACGCAGGGCGACTCGTTGGAAGAGATTCGCGCGATGGTGAAGGATGCTGTCCGCTGCTACTTCGATGAGACGATGGAAGCGCCGAAGATTATTCGACTGCATTTTGTGCGCGATGAAGTACTGGCCTGATGCGGCTGCCGCGCGACGTTGATGGGCCGCAACTTGTCAAGGCGCTCGCTGTTTTGGGATATGAGGCGACTCGGCAAAAGGGATCGCATATCCGTGTGACCACGCAGCGTGACGGCGAGAATCACGAAGTCATTCCTTATCATCATCCCATTAAAACAGGCACGCTCTCCAGCATTCTCAAGCGGATTGCCGTACACCACGGGCTGAGTGTGGACGGTCTTTTGCAAATGCTCAATTTATAGGCAGGCAGATTCCAGGTACGCGGCGATGTTGCGGGGCGCGAGGTGGTGCTGCTTTATTGTGGGCTGCGGCGGGAGGATATGTATTGATTGGAATCGCGGGTCTCGGGAGCGGGATTTAGGGCAAATGCCCGAGGGCCGGTGGTTGGGTTTTGTGCTTTCCCACCCATTCCGCACAGAACGCGGAATGGATGGGGCACCCGGCCGTGTTCCTCCCAGGATGAATACCGTGTGGGAGTGTAACCGATTCGGGGCGAGGATGCTGTGCGGTGGGGAACACAGGGGGGCTGCTTGATTGACTTTCATCGAGTGGGATGAAGTGGTGGCCTAATCAGGCTGCCTCACGCAATAGATCGGCTACGGCTTCGGGGTTGCGGGCAATTACGGTGAGATAGGCGCGGGCGGGGGCGTCGGGGAGTTTGCGGCCCTGTTCCCAGTCGCGCAAGGTGCCGAGGGGGATGCGATAGGTCGCAGAAAAGGCTTCCTGGGTGAGGCCGAGGCGCTCGCGGAGTTTTTTGACGTTGGGGATGCGATGCAGGCCGATTTTTGCGAGTTCCTCGTCGGTGCCGGGGGGGATCGGCTGCGAATCCGGATCGGAGAGTGCGTTGGCGTGAAGCTGCTCTTCGGTGAAGGCTTCGACGACGGACCAGTCCGTGCTGGTCTTGATCGGCGGGTCGCCGGGGTTATGCGTTACGACGACCATATCTTTCAACTTCATCGGGATCCATGCAAGTTACTTTTCAGGTGCTTTGTTCCGGCGGAATTTGCCGCAGTCGACTATCTGAAACGAACCGTGGGTGGCGTTACTAATCGCCGCCACGATCTCTGGCAGATGCTCTTTGATCAGGGGAAGCTGGATTGCCGTTAAGGCTACAACTGCCAGACGTTTCCCAATGAGATTCTGTTCGTATGCGAGCGTTTGATCCCCGGTAACGAGGACATCAAACCCGCTTAGTTCCGCGGCGCGGAGCAACGCGCCATTTTGAATTCCAGCCCATTTCATATACGTGACAGTCGTCACTTCGTGGGGTTCGAGAAGGTTCCTGAGCGCGTGGTCCAGGTTTTCGTCGAGCAGGACCTTCACTGATTGGCCTGGGCTCGCTGGGCGTGGGCGAACTCAATCAAACGTTCGATTTGCGAGACCGAGAGTGAGGGGAATCCCTCGCGCAACTCGTCGATCGTTTCGCCGAGGTCGTAGCTGCCGACGATGGCGTCGGGGAGGATACGGGTTCCGCGCACGACGGGGCGTCCGGAAACCTTACCGGGGACGCGTTCGATCAGTTCGCAGGCGGTCCAATCGATTTCTAGTTCCGTCTGTACGTTTGCCATGGTTCGGGCCTCGTTTTCATCGTAGTCCTTTCCTTGGTTTGGGAAAAGAGCCATGCGGGGTAGATGGGAATTCGACATGGGGTAAGGGCGGCTTCGGCGGAATGCGGTCGGTACCGGCGGCGGTCGGGGAGGCTCCGGTTTCGCTACGATGTGGCAGGGCGCGAGGTGGTGCTGCTTTATTGTGGGCTGCGGCGGGAGGATACCTATTGATTGGGAATCCGGGATCTCAAAGTCTAGGCGCATCGCGAACTGTGGCTAATTTCGCAGTACAATTCTTACGAGCCAGGGGCGTGCGGTGGTGCCTAGTGTTCCTGCCTGTCGCAAGGATGGATGCAAGACATGAGGTTTGCAAGGTTCGCACAAATCGGGTTCATCGCCCTCCTGGCGGCCTCCGGAGTCGCAGCGCAAACGGTGGCGGATTATGTAGACGGCGTGACTCTCAAGCGAGTTTCCCTTCAGGTGTGGCGTCTAAGCTGGCCGGCGGTCGAGCCAAAAGCATGTGAATACTCTGTGTCGTATTCGATCTTTCGTGGCACAAAAGAGGATTTTGAGCCCTCGGAAGACAATCAGATTGCCAGCGGCGTTTCTGGAACGCATTACATTTCACACGAGCCCAACGTCCAGGAGTTCTATTACCAAGTGAAGGCCGTTAAGGTCCCGATTAAGTGCGATCCAATCCCGGCGGACGAGCCTCCAGTTTTAAGGTCCGGGCGGATTTTCACTTTCCCGCTCGACTTGGCGAGTCAATACACAGTAACAGTCGGAGACAAGACGGACCTATGCACTGCCAACTCAACTGCCGAACTCTCTTGTAGCATCCTGCCGACTTTCCACGCAGTTATCGCGTCCCAAGGCTCTCACGAATACCTAATTGGCTGCCGATCACTGGACTACAACGGCAACAATTGGACGTGCGTGAATCTCGGCTCTGGATCGTATGGTGTCGGTGTGCATAGCCGCACTCTGACAGTCTGGGACGCTGGATTCTCCAAGATCAATACGGAGACGGGAAAGAGCCTGGGTCCAATCACGCCTGAGTTCTCAATTCTCGCCGTCATCAAATGAACCGGCTGGATTCGCACGTCACATTCCGTGAAGGCCCTCAATAGTTTGGTGTACTTGCCGCTTTTCTTGAAGAATGAACGGGCCCTCACAACAGAGTGAGAATTCACCTGGTGCTGTTTCTTCAACGTGGAAATCGGACAGGCAGCACGTCCCGCCCTGGGACGAAGGAATTCGCACTCCGGCTCGGTTTAGTTCCATACAGTTCACTTGCGCTTCTTCGAATGTTGGCCAATACCAAGCATTTTCCGGGTGCGAGTCGAAGTTGAAGTCTTCCCGCCAGTTTTCTCCTACAGGCACCGCGATAGATGATTGAATGTAACCTTTCAGCAAGGTATCCTCCTTCTTGTATTGCGAGGCGATTTTTACAGCTGCAGCCATCAATTCAAAGCAAAGAAGCAATCTGGAAAGGTCGCCGGGTGTATCAGCGATATGTGCTTCCCATTCCTCCGCATATCTCTCGCGCTGTTCTCGTGGCAAACGCGATAGTGCACGCGTCAGGACTGTCCGGCTGATTTTTGGAAGCCAAGCCTTTATCTCATCGGCAGCTAACTTTCCGAGAAGTCCGGTTATAAAGGTCAGGACTGCCATGCGATCCTCCCGCTCTCAGGAAAAAGTTCTTTAAAGGTCGCGCGGCTCTTTTGCGCACCTTTGGCCGTGATTGTGTAGAGTCGTCTCCGCGGTCTTCCCATCTCAGATGGATCGCGGTCCTCCCATTCGCTTTCAAGCCACCCTGCCTTCTCCAGTCGAAAAAGAACCGGGTACATCGTGCCAGATGGAATTTTTGTCACTTTCGAGAGCTCAGCGCCAGATGTTCCCTTTGCCGGGGCTGTCATTAGTTCCCCGATTATTCTTATGGTTGGCCCGGTCATCCTTGGCGATTCAGCTCTCATAGTAGAAAGTCTATATAGGGGGCCTCTTGTTGTCAACTGGTTTTCCTCAATGAGGCGGGATTTCAACCGGGGTTTTGGGGGCGCGAAGACGCCGGCTGAGGGCTAGAATTTAGGTTATCTATGGCTGAATTTACGCATTTGCATTTGCATACGGAATACTCGCTGCTGGATGGGGCTTGCGACATTACCAAGCTGGTGGAGCGGGTGGGGGCGCTGGGGCAGAAGTCTGTCGCAATGACGGACCACGGGAATATTTATGGGGCGGTTCACTTCTTTGACGCGGCGAAGAAGGCTGGCGTAAAGCCGATTCTGGGGTGCGAGCTTTATATCTGCCAGAACGAGGACCATCGCGCGCCAGGAGATGGGGACGACAACAATCACCTGCTGGTGCTGGCGGAGAACGAAGAGGGTTACCGGAACCTGATCCGGATTACTTCGGAGGCGAGCCTGCATGGGTTTTATCGCAAGCCGCGCGTGAGTAAGAAGTATTTGGCGGAACATGCGGAGGGGCTGATTGGATTCTCGGGATGCCTGAGCGGGGAGTTGTGCGAGTCGCTGCTGGGCGAAGGGAAGTACCAGAAGCTGAATGCGGACGAGCGGTATGGCGCGGCGAAAAATGTGGCGCAGCAGTACCAGGATATTTTCGGCAAGAACAATTTCTATTTAGAGATTCAGGACCAGGGGCTGGAGCAGGAGAAGCGGATTCACGAAGCGCTGTTTCGCATGGAACGGGAGATGGGGATTCCGCTGGTGCTGACGAATGACTCGCATTACCTGTGTGGCGAGGATAGCCACGCGCACGATGTGATGCTGTGCGTGCAGACAGGCGCAAAGGTGCACGACAAGGAGCGGTTCCGGTTCGACAGCGACCAGTTTTTTGTGAAGAGCGCGGAAGAGATGGGGGCGATTTTCCCGGATGCTCCCGGGGTGCTGGCGCGAACGCAGGAGATTGCGGAGCGGTGCAATTTGAAACTGCACGCGGTGGACAATCCGTTTCCGGAGTTCGCGGTGCCCGAGGGACACACGATCGACAGCTACTTCGAAGAGGTATGCCGGAAGGGGCTCCGCAAGCGGCTGGACACTGCTGTGCGGCAGCTTGAACTGCGCGGGGTGCAACGCTCGGCGGCGCATGAGTACGAGTCGCGGCTAAGTTTTGAAATTGGAATCATCAAGCAGATGAAGTACTCGGGGTACTTCCTGATTGTGTGGGACTTCATCAAGTATGCGCGGGACAATGGGATTCCTGTGGGGCCGGGTCGTGGATCGGCGACCGGCTCGCTGGTGGCGTATGCGATGGAGATCACGAATATCGACCCGATGCAGAACGTGCTGCTGTTTGAGCGGTTCTTGAACCCTGAGCGCGTGACCATGCCCGACATCGACGTGGACTTTTGCCAGAATCGTCGCGGCGAAGTGATTGAGTATGTGACGCGGAAGTACGGGCGCGAGCAGGTGGCGCAGATTATTACGTTCAACACCATGGCGGCCAAGGCGGCAATCAAGGATTGCGGACGCGCGCTGGATATGCCGTATGGCGATGTGGACCGGATTGCGAAGCTGATTCCAACGACGGTGGGGATGACCATCGACGATGCGTTGGAGGAGGTTGCGGAGTTGCGGAAGATTTACGACACGGACCCTGTGATCAAGGAACTGATTGATACGGCCAAGAAGCTGGAAGGGTTGGTGCGCGGTGCGGGGGTGCATGCGTCCGCAGTGGTGATTGCGCCGCGGCCGCTGACGGAACTGGTGCCGCTGAACAAGACGAAGAACGACGAAATTGTTACGGCGTACGACATGAAGTCGGTAGAGAAGATGGGCCTGCTGAAGATGGATTTTCTGGGCCTGGCTACACTGACGGTAATTACGGATTGCGTCAAGCTGATTGAGCAGACGACCGGGGAAAAGATTGATATCGACATGGTGCCGCAGGATGATCCGGACACCATGAAGAAGGTGTTTCACACGGCTCTGACGTCGGGGGTTTTCCAGTTTGAATCAAGCGGAATGCGGGACATTTTACGGCGTTACAAACCGGACACGGTAGAAGAGCTGACGGCATTGAATGCGCTCTATCGGCCGGGGCCGATGGACATGATCGACGACTTTGTTGAGCGCAAGTGGGGACGGCGCAAGGTCGAGTTCATGCTGCCGGAGCTTGAAGGGATTCTGAAGGACTCGCTGGGCGTGATTGTTTACCAGGAACAGGTGATGCGCATCGCCAACGTGCTGGCCAGCTACAGCCTTGGCGAGGCGGATTTGCTACGCCGTGCGATGGGGAAGAAGAATGCTGAAGCAATGGCGGAGCAGCGCGAACGGTTCCAAAGTGGCGCAGCAGCTCTTGGTCATCCCAAGGCACCGGTGAATGAGATCTTCGATCAGATGGCGAAGTTCTCGGGATATGGATTTAATAAGTCGCACTCGGCGGCCTATGCGCTGGTTGCTTACCAGACGGCTTATTTGAAGACGCATTATCCGGTGGAGTTTATGGCGGCGCTGCTGACCGCGGAAACTTCTAAGCCGGAGAACGTGGTGAAGTATATCGGCGAGTGCAGGGAGTTGGGCATCAGTGTGCAGCCGCCGGATGTGCAGATATCCGGGGCGCAGTTTACGCCGTATGTCAGCCCGGAGGGACAGGCGATTCGGTTTGGGCTGGCGGCAGTGAAGAACGTGGGCGGGAACGCGATTGAATCGATTTTGAAGGCGCGGACGGAAGTGGGTGGGCGATTCAAGAGCTTCTGGGAGTTCTGCGAGAAGGTGGATCTGCGGGTGATGAACTCGCGGGTGATTCAATCGCTGATCAAGGCGGGGGCGCTGGACTCTCTTGGGTCCCGTGCGGCGCTGATGAAGGCCGTTGACAAGGCGATGGAGCGGGCGCAGAAGGCGCAGAAGGATGCGGCGCAGGGGCAAACGGGGCTGTTTGGGCTGTTCGACGAAGGGCCGCGGGCGGGGCGCGATGCGGATGAGTTGCCGCGGGTGGCGGATTGGGAAGAGGGCGAGCGGCTGGCCAATGAGAAGGAAGTGCTGGGATTCTTTGTGTCAGGACATCCGCTGGATAAGTATGCGGAGAAGCTGCGGAATTTGTCGGGCGTGATTTCGACGGCGGAGGCACTGGAACGGAAGCCGCCGGAGAAGCGATGGGGATCGCAGGCGGACCCGGCGGATGAGATTCAAGTGGCGGGAATGATTCTTGGGCTGCGGGTGCAGAAGACCAAGCGCGAAGGAAAGCTGTATGCGCAAGGGTGGTTAGAGGACGCGGCGGGGAAGATTGAGATTGTGTGTTTTCCGCGAGACTATGAGAAGTTGGCGGGCCAGTTGAAGATGGAAGCTCCCGTGTTGATGCGGGGAACGCTGACAGGCGATGACGATGCTGCGCCGAAGATTTCTGTGAGCTCAATCCAATCTCTCGATGAGGTGCAGGTGAAGCTGCCGATGGGGGTGCGGATCCGGATCAATCTGGATAAGGCGACGGAGGAGATGTTCAGTGGGCTGAAGTTGGCGGCGGACGGAGCGCCGGGGCCGGGAAAGGTGATGCTGCATCTGGAGAAGAAGGGCGAGTGGGCAGTGATCCTGGAGCCGGAGGGGATGAGTGTGGCGGCAGATAAAGGATGGGTAGAGCGGGTGGAATTGCTAGTTGGCAAGGGGACGGTGCAGGCGGTGGGGTAAAGCAGGAACTACCCGGCGCATACTCCTTGGTCAACCGCTTTCAGGGCCGACACGAGAGCTGCGTGGCTCTCATGTGGCGCCCTCGATCGAACTGGCGGGCCTGACGCCGATGAGAGAGTGCAAATCAAATATTTCGACCCGGTCACGGCCATTGTGTTTGGCGGTGTAGAGGGCACGGTCGGCAGCATAAATGAGCTCGTCCGGGCTTGAATCTTCCTCTGCGTTCCAAGTGGCGACGCCAATGCTGAGGGTGGTCCCGCGCGAGGTCCGGGCTGCGGCATCGTTAGCCATGGATAAGCGAATGCGGCCGGCGACTTTGGATGCGCCCACAGAGTCCGTTTCTGGCAGCAGAACAGCAAACTCGTCACCGCCGTAGCGCGCGATGAGGTCGGCCGGCCGAATGAGAGTTGCGCTCAACATACTCGCAATGTGGCAGAGACATTCGTCACCGGCCGGGTGACCGTAGGCGTCGTTGATGTGCTTGAAATGATCTACATCTATGAGCAGCAGGGAAAGCGGCTGGCGGGAGCGCCGTGCGCGTTCGCACTCCATTGAGAAGAACTGGTCAAACCTGCGACGGTTGGAGATACCGGTAAGTCCGTCGCGGAGTGCGATTTCGGTGAGGCGGTTGTTTGACTGCTCGAGTTCAGCTTGAGCGAATTCTACTTTGCTCTGGAGCCGCGAGGCTCTGAGGCTGTATAGGATGAAGGCACCGAAGATGAACCCGAAGGCAATAGCGCGATCGCGAACGGCAACGATGGCGCTGAGGCCGATAAGTGCGAGCGAGAGGAAAATGGGGCGTGTGTTGTCGATGAGGCGGACAAGCGCGGGACGGCTGGCTCTGCTTGACTGGGATGTGTTGTCAATTGGCGCGAAGATGGCCGCAAGGGCGAACGCCGCGAGGGGGATGTCATTGAGCGCGTCCATGCCGTTGGTGAGGCTGTATTTTCCTACGTAATGGTTATAGATGCCGGAAGTGAGCGCGTAGAGCGAGGTATAAAGCAGGAGGACGCGGAAGAAATAGCGGTCGGATGCGTTTCGTGTTCCGAGGAATAAACGCAATGCGGCGAGAAGGACGACGACCAGGTATTCGGTGTCGTAGACGAATTCAAGAGGCGCGTAGTTCATGGCCTGACCAGGCTCACCGGTGAAAGGGAATACTCCGAAGAGGACTGTGTACGCAAGGCAACTGCATGCAGCTGCCAGGAAACTGTCGAGCAGGAAAGTGAAACGGTCGAAGGTGCCTTCGTCCGGTAGCGAAACGGAGAGGAGAATAGGAACGAAAGCGGAAAAGAAGAAGAAGTCGCCGATGGAGGCGACAGCGGGCACGGCCTTTAAGAAGATTTCCGCCGGTGCTTCAATGACAGCGGCGACGGTGATGAATAAAAGAGAAGCGGCAGCGAGCCGCCAATGGGTGCGGATGGAAGGAGGACAGTGAGAGGCGCGCCAGAGGCAGGCGATGGTGGCCAGTAGAGCCCAGGAACTCCAGAGCAGGTAGGAGATGGTGAAGCCGGCGCTTTGAAAACGGGTGTTGAGCAGAGCGTGGACACAAATAGCTCCTGCGCTTATGGAAATAAGCAAAGAGGGCCTTGTAAGCCATGAATGCCGCAACCGAGGGCTCCGGGAAAGAATCGAGCATGCGTGCGAGTAGCTTGACCCAGATTAAATGAGATTTGACTGGGATTTTATAAAAAAATTAACCAGACTGCCCGGCCCTGAGATTAGTACCTTCATTTTCTCAAGTAGCAAAATACCAGTTTGACGGTGGAGACGTTGATCCCGCCCATTGCGCAATGTGCGCGAAATGGACGGGGCACAACGAAAGAATCGCTGAAGTCAATGTTGAATTCGGTCTAGATGATGCGGGCTACGGCGGGGATGCGGCGGAGGGTTGCTGACGTGGCCCAACTCAGGAATAGCGCGCCGGGGAAGACGATGAAAAACTTGACTGCGCCGGGGATTGAGGCGGGGAGCATCGCGTATTGCAGCCAGCTCACCACTGCATAGTGGATGAGATAGATGCCGTAGGAGTTTGCGGCGAGGCTATCCCATACGGTGGAGCGCGATTGGGCGAAACGCAGGAAGATGGCGAGGAACGCGAAGCTGGTTGCGGCGCAGGAGACTACGAATCCAGCGTCGGCGGCGGTGGCGAATGCGGGTGATTTGCCGTAGTACGTGAATGCGGCGATGGAGAGACCGGTTGCGATGGCGAAGAAGAGAAGCGACCGCGCGATCCACCAGGGCCAGGTGCGGGCGAGCTTTCCATCAGGCGCGAGCAGGCCCTGGGTCAGGCCCTGATTCATGCCGGCTGCGCCGACTCCGACACCGGTGAGGAAGTACACGAAGTAATGGAAGATGCGACTGGTCTGGAAGGCGAATGGGCCGATGGCCGTCCAAGCGAGGGAGGTGAAGATGTGCGCCATGGGAAGGTAGACGATTGCCGTAACGGCGACAAGCACGGCGAAGAAGATGAATGGACGGCGAGCCAGGTTGATGGTGAGTGCGCCGAGTCTTTTTCCCCATTGGGGCATGAGGAGGAACAGCAGAGCGGCGATGCAATCGAATGCGAGAAGGACCGCGATGAACCAGGCGGGGCCAGAGGGCCAGTTACCGAGCGACAGCCACTGTTGCCAGAAGCCGGCGATGTTGGAGTGGCCGGCGATCTGGAGATACGTGGGGTAGTAGGCGAGAGGTGCGAGGATGGCGGCGCCCGCGATGAACGGAAGACCGAGGCGAAGCAGGCGATCGCGGAGGAATGTGGCTGCGCCTTTTTTGGCGAGGCCATGCCAGACGAAGAGGCCGGAGAGGAAAAACATGAGCGACATGAAGAAGATGTCGTTAAAGCCGACCAGCAACGAAGCGCCACTCCACTTGTGAAGATCGACTACGGGAAATGCACCCCACCAGCGGGGCTGGGGGAGAAGCGAGGCGGGCGGCGGTGGAGCGAATGGGTGGTAGGCGAGCGCAGCGTGATGCGCGACGACCAGCACAACGATGAAGGCGCGGAGGTATCCGATGGCGTAGTTGTACTTTGCGGTGATGGGCGTGGCGGCGGGGGCGGCGAGAGTCGAGGCTGGGGTGGACATTTGGATCTCCTTTGCATGATAGGTGCACCCGCGCTGCTCGGCGAGAGCATGGGTGGATTCAAGGCGTGGAACGGCTTGCGCACGCCTGTTGCGTACGAGAGAAACTTCGCAGGGGCTAAAGCCCAAGGTATTTTTGTTGTCACATATGGCACGACTGAAGTCGTGCCCCTTCACACACCTGCATCGAGCTTGAGTTCTTCCGCTATTGCAATTTGTGTGTGGCTGGCTTGAGCGATTATGCGGTTGAGGAGTCCTGGGCCTTGGCGTGCGCGACTTTGTAGATTTCGATGGCCATGATGATGACGGAGAGGATGACTCCGAGGGGAAAGACGGTGAGCGCCCATTGATTCACGGCATTCGTGATTTCAATGGCTCGCTGCGGCGTCAGGTTGGGGGCTGCGATTCCTGCGAGGATGCTGCTGCGAAGAAGCATGCAGAAGAGGACAGACCCTAATAGCGAATCGAGCAGACGAAGCGTGGCGGAGGGCCAGGAGAATGCCGGGCGCGCGATGGCAAAGGCGGCGGATGCAATGTTGAGCACGAGCACCAGCATGTATCCCCAGAAATACCAGAGCCATTGCGGATTGAGATCGATGCGCAGGGAACCCGATCCACCGATGTAGATCACGGTTCGATCCATATAGGCGGCCCACCAGGCGATTGCCAACAGCATGATTGCCAGCTCAAAGGATGCGTTGGTGCGCGTGTTGAGGTTGGCTTTGCGGAGGGGTGGAAGCTTGCGCGGGTCCCAGTTTTCAAGCCAGTGGGATTTGACCTGAACGCGCTCAAGGATGGCGAAGATGAGGGTTACGGTGCCGGCGGCGACGAAGGCCATGTTCCACAGGTTGCCTGAGATCTGCGCCAGTACGTTGAACCACGTTGGGAAGGAATGGGCGTCGGGAAAGGAGGGGCGCACGATGAGGAGGATGAGCTTCACGATCGACCACGGGACGAGATATCCCGCGATGGCGCACTTGAGGCAAAAGAGGTAGATGGGATACAGGACCGGGCCGATGAGGGACTCCTGCGGACGGAAGCTGCTGGCAACGAGGCTTGGACGGCCGCGGCGTTTGAGGATGTCCTGGATTTCGGATTCGGTGAGAGGGCGATTGAGGACGGATTCGCGGTCCTCGATTTGGGACTGGAGGTCCGCCGATAGTTCGGCGAGGATGTCGTCTTTCTGGTGCCGGGGGAGCCAGAATTTTACGGCTTGGAGATAACGATCAACGAGTTCCATTGCTTTGCTCCTTCAGGATTTGTTCGAGAGAGAGATCGATGCTGCGCCACTCGGCGAGCAGCTGTTCAAGGACGCGGGCACCTTCTGCGGAGAGGATGTAGAAGCGCTTCTTGCGTTTGTCTTCTTCGCGCCACTGGCTGTCGAGCAGGCCCTGGGTTTCGAGGCGGCGCAGGAGCGGGTAGAGCGTGCCTTCGTCGATCTCCAGGCCATGGTCGGAAAGGGTTTTGCGCAGGGTGTATCCGTACTGCTCCCGGCGGAGAGCGGCAAGAACGGCGAGGACGACGGAGCCGCGTCGGAGTTCGAGCCGGAGGTTTTCGAAGGATTCCTGGGTCATATGTGCACCGTGTCGTACATAGTGTGTCATACATACTGTGTAACGCACAGTAGTAAATGTCAAGAGATTATTTGACAGTTTCTGAGTTCAAAGTTTTAAGTTTTGATTTCGTTGTTCAGGGATGGAGGTCTGGGGAATGGGAGGTTGGAAGGGAGCGAGATGAAGGGGGATATGCGGCCAGGAGAAAGAAAGCCCCACGAACCAGACAGTTCGTGGGGCTCTCGGAATGAATATCTAGGATTGGCTGGAGACTATTGAACGGCGAAGCCGTCGCCTGAAACGCCGGTATTTCCAAGCGGCGTGTCGGTGTAGCCGGAGGGGCCGGTTTTGTTGTAGGTCATGATGACGCTGCCTACATCACGCGCCATGAAGCACCAGCCTCTGAGGCCAGGCTTTTTGGGATTAGCGTGGGCTTCCCAGACCGTGCCGTTGGTGGCGACGGTGTAGGTGTAGTTGGGGTCGGTCTTGTTGGGATCGAACTTGAGATGCTCTATGCTTTTGCCTTCGGGGGGATAGGAGGCGGTAATCATCTGGTTGAGGGAGCAGGCTTTTTTGAGGGTGAGCTGGCAGTTGAGCTCGATGACCTGGAAGGCGGACATGAACATGTACGCGATCTGCTCTTCGCGCTTGAGCTGGATTTTGGCGCCGTTTACTTCTTCGAGATCGACGGTGGCCTTGGTGGCGAAGGGGCCGGTGGTGGGCGTGGGACCGGAGGCTGCGGGAGCGGCGCCGGATGCGGATGATCCAGATGGGGGGGCGCCGGCGGCGGTGTAGATGGCGGCGACTTCGCTTGCGCTGAGGGCGCGGTTCCAGATGCCCGCGTCGTCAACGGAACCGTGGAAAAAGCGGCCGGAGAAGACGGAGCTTGCTCCGATGGTGAAGACATTCACTTTGCCGGATATGCCGCCGCCCTTGTCGTTGGCGACGGGCTTGCCGTCCCAATAAATGACACGTTTCTGAGTGGCTTTATCCATGGTGGCAACGACCTGATGCCATTGGCCGATGAGGGAATTGGGATCCACTTTGTATTCGACATGGCCGCCTGAGGCGGTGAAGAACTTGACGATGTTGTCGGTCTCGATCTGGAGGTCGAGATCGTTGCCGTTTTCCGATTCACCGGCGATGTAGTAGAAGTGCCCGGTTTGCGAGGGAAGGTCAACCAGGTTGATCCAGGCCATCAGGGTTGCTGCGCCTGCTACTCCACCCTTTTGCGTGGTGGTGATGTATGCGGTTTTGCCGTCGAGCTTAAGGTAGCGGCTGGTGGCTGTGGTGACGGGCGCGCCGGAGGTTGCGATGCTGGCCGAGCCGGTTACCTTGTAGGTGGTAGTGCCGACCAGGCTTTGTCCTGAAGAGGAGTCGAGACGGTAGAAGGCGAGCGGGTGGGTGTTGGCGATGGTGGTGGGAAAGTCGGTCTGGGCTTGCGCGGCGAGGGAACCGGCGGTGGCGAGAAGAGCGAAAGTTGCAAGAGTCTTCGAGAAGACAAACATGGAGGATGTGCCTTTCTGGTGAATGAGCTTTGGCCGCCCGGGATGCTGCAGAGTTCGATTGAGCCAGTTGTTAAGTCCAGCACAGTCTATTGCATGGCATCGATGCTTTCAATTTGAAATTGAAGGTTTTTGAGTCGAAGAGCGGGAATGCCGACTGCGCGTATGGATGGAATAACCCGGCTGCCGGGGAATAGACTCGTTCAGAAATACGGAATTTTGGCTTTTGGATGAGGAGTGGTGGAGTTGCGCGATATCGGGGGGGAAGTCGGCCTATGGCTTGTAAGAAACAGGTGTCAAGGAAAAGAGAATTGGGAATAAGCTCAATGCTTGATTGCAATCCCACCCATGCCTGTGATGCTGCGGCATGGGTGGGATTTTCGCCCCCCGACGAAAGTCAATTAGCGTGTGGAAGGAAGTAGGCCTCTACTGCGCGCATGAGGGCAGTGCGGTCAAGGTAAGGAGTTTTTCCTTCGTAACGAGCAGCCCAGCGGACCTGGTTCACGATGTCGCGTGGATAGCAGGAGCGGAGTTCCTGGTTGAGTACGTTGCGGATAAATTGGATTAGATCGTTGCAGATGCCGTCTTCCCACTCGACAGACGTTTCTTTGGCGTAGCGGCGAAAGATTTCAGTGAATTGCTCATCGGTGCAGGAGCCGATTTTGATTTTTGTCTGAATTCTGCGCAGAAAAGCCTGATCAACAAGTTCGGCGGGATCGATGTTGGAAGCGAAGACGACCAGCATTTCGAAGGGCATTTCGATCTTCTTGCCACCGGCAAGGGTGAGGAAGTCGATGCGGCGATCGAGAGGGACAACCCAGCGATTGAGCAATTCTTCAGGGCGGACACGCTGGCGGCCGAAGTCATCGATGATGAGGACGCCGTTGTTGGCCTTCATCTGCACGGGGCCAACATAAAACTTCGACTGCGGATTGAACTGAAGGTCGAGCATGTCGATGGTGAGTTCGCCACCGACGAGGATCTTGGGACGCTTGCAACGGATCCATCGGTCGTCGTGGTCGCCGATGTTGGAATCTGTGGAGCGCTGATGAATGGATGGATCGAATACCGTAATGACCTGACCATCGATTTCGATCGCATAGGGAATCCAGACATCCTCTTTGGAAAGGACATGGGACAGCGTTTCGGCGAAGGTGGTTTTGCCGGTTCCGGGAGGACCATAAAGGAAGACGGCAGAACCGGAGTTGAGGGCCGTGCCGAACTGGCGCAGTCTTTCGGGATCGACCACGAGATGGGCAAAGGCGCGCTCGACATTGGCCGGGCGAACGTTTACATCGCGGACGCTCTGCTTCTTGACCTGCTCGACGTAAGTCTCAAGCGTGACTGGTGCCGGGCCAGCGTACTGGCTGTGGGAAAGCAGTTCTCCTGCGCGGTTGCGGCCTTCTGTTGTGATGGAAATGTGCGGGATTGTGCCCGCCATGCCAACGACCTGGCAGAAGCGCTCGCTGCGCATGTGGACGAACAGCTCGGTGCCGACTTCATAGCCGACTCGCATTTTTTCGGAGAGCTCAAGGACAGAAAGAGAACCGGAAACGTAAAGAATCTTGAGAGCGAGATCTTCAAGAAACGATTTACGTACGCCCAACTCGGCTACTGTTTCGGGTTTTTGCTCTGGACCTGAGAAGAGTCCTGTCTTGAAAAGGTCTTGCATTTGTAGCATGGAGGCCATCAATGTCTCCCTGGGGTATGAAGCAACTATAACGTTTTAGTTAGTAACTCTAGATTACCTCTTTGGTTCAATCTGCGTGCAACATTGGGGAGCAAGTGATGACACTTTAGTGCTGTGGACTGCAGAGTAGCGCGGCCCAGTTGCGGATGGACGCGGGACCGAGGGGTTGACCGGCGGCTTCAGAAGCGGCTAACTGGACGGCGAAGTTGCCGATGGTGGTGCTCTCGGGGTGGCCGATTTCAACAGGAAGGCCGGTGCGCTGCGCGGTGAGTTGTGTGAGGAGTTTGTTGCGGCTGGCGCCGCCGAGGATGTGGATAGCGGTGAGCTTGCGGCCAAGCATTTGCTCGAGGCTGGTGAGGGCGGAGGCGTAGCGGGCTGCGAGGCTCTCGAAAATCAGGCGGGCAAAGGCGGGCTCATTGCCGGCGATGTCGGGAATGGGCGCATGGCCGAGGCGAACGAGCTCGCCGTTGATGCGCGCGGGCATGTTGGTGTCGAGCATGAGGGTTTCGGCGTCCATGTCAAGGAGACCTTCGATCTGGGCAGTGGAAGCTCGTTGGATCAGGTCTTCGATATTCCAGGGACGGCCTTCGGCGGACCAGGCATCCATGCATTGCTTGAGGACCCACATGCTGTTGATAAGCGAATGGACGAGCAGGTCGCCGGAGGCTGCGCCGAGGTTGGTGTAACCAGCGGCGAGAGCTTCCGGGGTAGTGACG
>Ga0302197_10001903_pt1 | contig 19602 bp, 16 predicted proteins | sample II_Bog_N2_1_FD_193526 | JGI IMG/M metagenome (GOLD analysis project Ga0302197, IMG submission 193526) | Peat permafrost microbial communities from Stordalen Mire near Abisko, Sweden - II_Bog_N2_1 | ecosystem: Environmental > Terrestrial > Soil > Wetlands > Peat | place: Sweden: Abisko...
CGCGCCGTCGCGGGCGATCTCAAACTCGCCTACGCGCAGTTCGAGGAGCTGGAAACGTTTGCGCGTTTCGGTGCGCGGCTAGACGACGACACGCGCAAAATCATCGAGCATGGCCGGCGCATCCGCGCGTGCCTGAAGCAGCCGGAATTTTCGCCCGTGTCCGTGCCCGCGCAAATCACCGTGCTGCTGGCGTTGACCGCGAACCTGTTTGATCCCGTGCCGCTGGAAAAAATGATCGATGCCGGACACGCCGTGCGCGAGGCGGCGAATACGATTCCCGCAGAGGTCAGCGGGCGATTTGAAACCGCTGCAAAATTAAGCGACGAGGATAAAAATGCGGTTGTGGAGATCGCACGCAAAGCACTTGTTCCGTTTCTGCCCAAACCGGAACCGAAACCCGAAGTGAAACCGACTGCCAAGGTTGAAACTAAACGAGAGGATAAAACCGAAACCAAGCCGAAGCCGGACGACAAAGCCAAGCCTGAAATTAAAGCCGAAACGAAACCTAAAGTTGAATCAACGCCGCCAGACGAAGTTAAACCGTCGGCAAAAGTTGAATCCAAGGAGAAGCCATGAGCGACACCACGGCGAGCTTGACCCGTAAGATCAGCAGTGCCGGCGATCTGCAATCAGTTGTTCGCACGATGAAGGCTTTGGCCGCATCGAGCATTGGGCAATATGACAAGTCGGTTCGTGCGCTGGGTGATTATTATCGCACGGTGGAACTCGGACTGGGCGCGTGCTTTCGGGAAAGCAAGCCAGCGCCGCCGGTCGTAAAACGAAAAGGACAAACCGACACCGGTGCGATTGGTGCGGTCGTGTTCGGTTCTGATCAGGGATTGGTTGGCCAGTTTAATGATGTGGTGGCGGATTATGCGGTCAAGACGCTTGCCGCATTGCCCGGCAAACCGGAAGTCTGGGCCGTCGGTGAACGGGTTCATGCGCGGCTGTCGGACGCGGGAGTGCCGCTGATGGGTCTGTTTTCCGTGCCGAATTCCGTGCAGGCCATCACACCGCTCGTCGGGCAAATTCAAATCGAAAGCGAAGCGCGTCGGGCCAAAGGCGAATACGCCCGACTCTACATTTTCCATAACCGGCCGAAGTCTGGAGCGCTTTACGAACCTGTCGGTCAACGGTTATTGCCGCTCGACGCGACGTGGCAAAAAGGTCTAGCCGAAGTTCCCTGGCCAACAAAGATGTTGCCCGAAGTCATGTGCAGCGACACGGTGACTCTGCGCGCGCTCATTCGCGAATATCTTTTCATCTCGCTTTTTCGGGCGTGCGCTGAATCCCTCGCGAGCGAAAACGCCAGCCGATTGGCGGCGATGGAACGTGCCGATAAAAACATAGATGAGCTGCTGGAGACACTTCACGGCACATTCCATCGCATTCGTCAGGCGGGCATTGACGAGGAACTATTCGACGTAATTTCTGGCTTCGAGGCACTATCAAAAGGGAACAAGCATCAAAGTATGGGACAAGGAAAGTGATCAAAGTATGAAGGATAAAATTAATTCGAATCATTTCCTGGTAAGATCTGGAGTCAGGGTGAAACTCAAAGAGTGGCCGACGCGGGTGAAGCCAGTTTGCAGATCGAAAAAAAAGTATCAGAAACTTTTGGAAACACACATCGGGGAATTGAGTTCACTTCAAAACCTGCATTATGCGTCCAATAAATCCGCGCTGCTGTTGATTTTTCAGGGCATGGATGCTGCCGGCAAAGATGGAGCCATCCGGCATGTGATGTCCGGGGTTAATCCCCAAGGATGCGAGGTTTTCAGTTTCAAACAGCCGACCGCCGACGAACTGGAACATGATTTTCTCTGGCGCACGAACCGTCATCTGCCGGAACGCGGACGGATCGGCATTTTCAATCGTTCCTATTACGAGGAAGTGCTGGTCGTCCGGGTGCATCCAGAGATTCTTCGCAGCCAAGGGCTGCCGGAAGAATTGCGCGACGAAAAGACCATCTGGAAAGAGCGGTATCTTTCCATCACGGATTTGGAGCAGCACCTGTATCGCAATGGCACGCGCGTCATCAAATTTTTCCTGCATCTGTCGAAGAACGAACAACGAAAGCGATTCCTCGAACGCATTGATGAGCCGGACAAGAATTGGAAATTCAGCCTAGCGGACATCCACGAGCGGAAATACTGGAAGCATTACATGAAGGCTTATGAAGATTGCCTGACCGCGACCAGCACGCACGAAGCGCCCTGGTTTGTCGTTCCGGCTGATGATAAGGAAAATGCCCGGTTAATTGTTTCCCAAATTGTCATGGATACGCTCGATGGTCTTAAGATGGCCTATCCCAAGACCACCGCGAAACGCCGACGGGAATTACACTCCATCCGCAAGCAGTTGGTGTCATGAAGCCAATCCCAAAACAGGTCGCCATGGGGGCACGAAATCATCCACCAATTCCAGTGCCAATGTCCGGTGTCCGGATCGGGCCACGTTTTTGCGGAACTGCTCCTTGTCGAGCGTGAAAATGCGGACGCCGCGCCGCCCGCGAGAGATGTTCACATACCATTGTTGTGCATTCGTCGTCGCCTCTTCATGGCGGAATTAGAAAAGAGGACGTAATGGTGGGGCGATGAATAAAGTCCAACTCAACTCCAGCTTGCGTCGCGGGGGCAGAATCAGGAACACTGCTGTCCATGCAATTAAATCTGCTCGTCGCAGTGGTGCTTTGTGTGTTGCCGGTGGCTCTGGTAATCGCCCTGATTTACCGGAAGCGTAACGAGCAGCGGGAATACAGTCGCGCCCCTTTCAATGACTTGCAACGACGGCCGGCCGGCGAAACTCTCCGTCTCAAACTTCAAAGTCTCGATGAAAAAATAAACGATGAAATTCTTTGGCTCATTATGTTCCCGGTTTCGATGGCTCTTGGCTTGTTCTTTCTGCATCCGAAAGATTGGATAACACCTTTCCTGTTTTTCCTGTTTTCAGCCGGTTCCTCGGTCTTCTTTGGTCTCCGACTGTTCAAACTGTTGCGCACCAGAGCCAATTACCGGCTTGGTTACGACGGCGAGCGGTTTGTTGGAGAGGAGCTTTCACGATTGATTGGGCTGGGTTTTGAGATTTACCACGATGTCCCATTTGATGGATTTAATATTGACCACGTTCTTGTCGGACCTCGCGGAGTATTTATCGTGGAAACCAAGACCCGTCGGAAACCGGTCAACGAGTCTGGGAAAAAAGAATTCAAAGTGCAATTCGATGGGAAAAATTTACAGTGGCCCTGGGGCGTGGACAGTCATGGAATTGAGCAAGCCAAAAATAACGCCAAGACTCTGTCCGGTTGGTTAAGTTCCGCCACTGGAAAAACTGTCTGGGTCACTCCGATATTGACACTACCAGGGTGGATGATTGAACTCAAGACCATCACTGATGACTTATTCGTTCTGAATCCAAAGCAAATTTATCATGTTTGCGCGTCACAATCGGAAACACTGCCCGAAGCACAAATTCGGCAGATTTGCCATCAACTGGATCAGAAATGCCGGTTGGCGGTAGATTGACTTAATCACAAATACGGCTCTCTTTGCCCAAATAGACGCACGGCTGCAATTAACTGGCTGTTTTTTTACGACTTCGGAATAGATGCGGGGTTACTCCAACCCACCGACAGAGTTCGGCGTGCGTCATCTTGCCATAGCCAATGGGGCGTTTGGTCGGTGTCAAACTACCATTTTTGAGGGATTTGAGGACGGCCTCTTTCGTGGCAGGGATGCCGGCATATTTCAAGATGTGGTTCACCCGGTAGGAAAGGCCGTTGGGTGGAAACTGGATTTTGTGGCGGGCGGCTTGATAAATCTGCGCGGCCCGACAAGCGGAGCGGTCGAACCGGTCGCCGATTTGCTGTAAGGACAGTTTTTCCTGATCCCGCAATCCAGCGGAGTCTTCATGCACACGCGACACGCGACGCTGACTGAAGTCAGGATCAACCAGCTTCATAATTCTTCTTTTTCACTTCTCGGGGTCCATCCGCAGATTACAAATTTGTAAGCCTCCCGAAAGCTCGCCGTCATTCGTCTGGGGTCTATTGATTACAGAAAGCAACGACGTCGAGTTGATGCCGTAACCGCAAAATGAAATAAAACGAAACAAACAAACGAACAAAATTAAAGTCTATGAAAAACAACCAATGGAATCCGCAAGCGAAAGAAAGCGATTCAAACGTCGCCACAATGCCAGCCACGACCACGAATGACGCTGCCTTCGACAAACTTCGCTACCAACCGACGCTCCACGCCATGCCAGCGCCGACACTGGTTGCCCGACAAACGTCGCCGCCCGCCGGCCCCAATGCGAACATCCAGGCCATCAACGAAGAAGTCCGCAACGCCTCGGCGTGGGTGACGCCGCTGCGGCAACAGATTGGCCGCGTCATTGTCGGACAACATCACCTCGTGGACCGCCTGCTCATCGGACTGATTACCAACGGCCATATTCTCCTCGAAGGCGTGCCGGGACTGGCAAAGACCCTTGCGGTCAAAACGCTGGCGGCAGCCACGCAGGTGAAGTTCCAGCGACTGCAATTTACGCCGGACATGCTGCCTGCCGACATCGTTGGCACGCTGATTTACAATCCGCGCGACGGTTCGTTCAGCACCAAGCACGGCCCGATTTTCGCCAACCTCATTCTCGCCGACGAAATCAACCGCGCGCCCGCCAAGGTGCAGAGTGCGCTGCTTGAAGCGATGCAGGAACGCCAGGTCACCCTCGGCGAAGAGACGTATCGCCTGCCCGATCCGTTCCTCGTCCTCGCCACGGAAAATCCGCTGGAACAGGAAGGCACCTATCCGCTGCCCGAAGCGCAGGTTGACCGCTTCATGCTCAAGGTGGTTTTGAATTATCCGAATCGCACCGAGGAGATCGCCATTCAAGAGGCGATGTCCACCAGCGAACCGAATTGGAACATCGAGCCGGTAATTTCTGCCGAGGACATCATCCGCGCCCGCCGCGTGGTCAACACAATTTTCATTGATGAGAAGGTGAAGCATTACATCGTTGACCTCGTGCTCGCAACGCGCGACCCGCGTCCTTACAAGATTGATCTCAACGGCTACGTGCAATGCGGCGCTTCACCGCGCGCCACCATCAACCTCACCCTCGCCGCGCGTGCGCGGGCGTTCCTGCAAGGCCGTGGTTACGTCACGCCGCAGGACGTGAAAGACCTGGTGTTCGACGTGATGCGCCATCGCGTGGCGGTCAGCTATGAGGCCGAGGCGGAGAACATCACCTCGGAGCATATCATCCAAAAAATAGTCGAAGGCCTGCCCGTGCCGTAAGCGCGGCTGGCGTGACTGCAACCGGAAAAAATATTATGAACTCTGAACAAACCCGCGAAATCCTGCGCAAGGTGCGGCACATCGAAATCCGCACCAAACGGCTCGTGAACGATTCCCTGGCCGGCGAATACCACAGCGTGTTCAAGGGCCGTGGCATGAACTTCGACGAGGTCCGTGAATATGTGCCTGGCGACGAGGTGCGGACGATTGACTGGAACGTCACCGCGCGCGCCGGCCAGCCGTTCATCAAAAAATTCGTCGAGGAACGCGAACTCACGCTCATGCTGCTGGTGGACGTGAGCGCATCCGGCGACTTTGGCTCGGGTGCGCAAAGCAAGCGCGAGATGTCGGCGGAACTGGCCAGCGTGCTGGCGTTTTCCGCCGTGCGCAACAGCGACAAGGTCGGCCTGATCCTGTTCACCGACCAGGTTGAACTGTATGTGCCGCCGCGCAAAGGCCGCCGCCATGTGCTTCGTCTCGTCCGTGAAATCCTCGGCTTCGAGCCGGAGCATCGCGGCACGAATCTGGCGCAGGCGCTCGATTTCACCAACCATGTTTTGAGCCGCCGGGCGATTGTGTTTCTCCTCTCGGATTTTCAATCATCGGAAGACCCGACGACCGCGCTCGCTTCGCTCCGCCGCGCCATCCGCCAAACCAATTGTCGTCACGATCTCGTGGCGATGCACGTTCACGATCCACGCGAGGATGAGCTGCCAGATTTCGGCCTGCTCGCCGTCGAAGACGCCGAGACGGGCGAACTGCTCGAAGTGGACACCGGCGACGAAACGGTGCGCCGGCGATTTCACGAAATCGCCAGCGAAGGCAGCACTCGTTTGCGGCGCGCTTTCAACGGCGAAGCGGTGGATTCACTCAGTCTTTCCACCACCGAACCTTATCTGCCTGCGCTAATGGGCTTTTTCAAACACCGCGAAAGGAGACACTGATGAAAACACTTACCCGTATTTTTCCGCAATCGGCCCGGTTACTGACCATCACCGCCCTCGCCGGGCTTTGTGTGGCCGGCTTCAACATTCAAGCCGCCACCTTGGCTCCGGCCAATCCTGCGCCAGCTTCGCCCGCGAACATTGCGACCGCCCCGGCGTCGTCACAACCAACATTGGATCAGGACATTCGTGACATCCGGCCGCCGTATCATATTCCGCCGGGCTGGCTGTGGCTCGCGTGGGTCGGCGGTGGACTCGCGCTGGCGGCGCTGGGTTACGGCGCGTGGCGCTGGCGTCAGCGCCTCGGTCTGCGCGTGAAACTCCCGTATGAGATCGCACTGGAACAGCTCGAAGCGGCCCGCCGCCTGATGCAACCGGAACAGGCGAGGGCGTTCTCTATCGCCGTTTCCGAAATTGTGCGCGACTACATCGAAATCGGTTTCAACGTTCGGGCGGCGCATCGCACCACAGAGGAATTTTTGCACGACCTCGTCTCGCAATCAGATTCGCCGCTGGTCGCGCACCAGCCGGTGCTGGCGGATTTTCTGAAGCATTGCGATCTCGCGAAATTTGCGCGCTGGGTTCTCTCCGTGCCGCAAATGGAAGCCATGCTGCAAAGCGCCACCGCCTTCATCGTGGCCACGGGCAAACCCGTATCTGACAATTCATCGCTGACGGCTGCGTCGGTGTCCAGCTCATCCAAACCCGGCGCGGTGTCGTCCGCCGTCGCAACCCTTAACCCGCAATCATTATGATCCACTTTCTTCAACCTGAATGGTTCTGTCTGCTCGCCTTGCTGCCGTTGCTAGCACTGCTGCTCGGGCGGCGCGGCCGCGTTGCCGCCGTGCAGTATTCCAGCACGCAAACCTTCCGCCAAGTCGCCCGCGAAACGCGCAGCCGCCCGGGTCGCTGGCTCACCCTGTTGAGCATGGCCGCGCTGGCGTTGCTGGTCACGGGCATGGCGCGGCCGCAGTGGGGACACAGTTCGGCCAACGTCCAGGCAAGCGGCGTGGACATCGTGGTGGCGCTGGATTTGTCCGGCAGCATGAAGACACCCGACTACATTGTGAACGGCCAGCAAGTCAGCCGGTTCGACATGGCGAAATCGGTTTTGACAAAATTCGTCGAGGAACGGCCCAACGACCGCATAGGCCTGGTGGTTTTTGCGGCAGAAGCTTTCACCGCGTCGCCGATGACTTTGGATCACGACTTTCTGTTGCAAAACATTGACCGGATGCAAATCGGCACGATCAATTCCGACGCGACGGCGATTGGCGACGGCATCACGACCGCGCTGAGCCGGCTGCGCAGCTTGCAATCGAAAAGCAAAGTCATCGTGCTGATGACCGACGGCGGAAACAATTCCGGCAAGATTGGACCGCTCATGGCGACGGAAGCAGCGAAGGCGCTCGGAGTGAAAGTTTACACCATCGGCCTGGGCAACCGCGAAATCGTGCAGCAAATGGGACTGCCGGCCGGCTATCTGCCGGATGATGACACGCTGCAAAAAATCGCCCAGATGACCGGCGGAGTGTTTTACAGCGCGGATAACTCGGAAAAACTGGAGGCCATCTACAACAACATAGACAAGCTGGAAAAAACGACCCACACACTTAAAAAGTTTGAAAGCCAGAGCGAGCTGTTCGGCTGGGCGGTGCTGCCCGCGCTGGGCCTGCTGGGGATGGGTCTCGGACTGCAACAAACCCGTTATCGCCGGCTGCCGTGAAAAATTGAAATGAACCTTAACCAAGAAACTGAATTATGAACTTTGCACAACCTTACTGGCTTCTCGCGGGACTGGCCGCCTGCGCCTTCCTGCTCTGGCGCTACCGCGCGTTCAACCGCCAGCAGCGCGCCGCTCTCGCCCGGTTCGTTTCGCCACGCCTGTTCGAAAAACTTACCGCGACGGTTTCCGCGCGGCGGCGGCGGCTGAAACAAGGTGTGTTCATCGCTGGCGTCGCGTGTCTGTTCGTCGCGCTGGCCCGTCCGCAAATCGGTTTCCGCTGGGAAGAAGCGCATCGCAAGGGCATCGAACTGCTCGTTGCGGTGGACACGTCCAAAAGCATGTTGACGCAGGACGTGAAGCCGGACCGCCTGGATCGCGCCAAGCTCGCCGTCAATGACCTCGTCAACAATCTCAATGGCGATGGCATCGGTCTGCTCGCGTTTGCGGGCGACGCATTTCTGCAATGCCCCATCACGCTCGACTACGACGCGTTCCGCGAATCGCTCGACTCGATTGACACGAGCACCATTCCGCGTGGAGGCACGGACATCGGCGGCGCAATCCGCGAGGCGCAGTCGGTTCTCGATGCCCGGCCCGGCAAGGAAAAAGTTCTCGTGCTCATCACGGACGGTGAAGACCTTGGTGGCGACGCGGTGGCGGCGGCGCAATCCGCAGCGAAAGACGGCCTGAAGATTTTCACCGTTGGTGTCGGCACGGCGGCGGGTGAAATCATTCCCGTGCCCGGAGCGACCGGCGGCACGGACTTCGTGAAGGATGCCGACGGCCAGATTGTGAAGTCCCGGCTCGACGAAACGGCGCTCAAACAAATCGCCGCCGCCACGGGCGGAATGTATGAGCCGCTCGGCCAGCAGGGTCAAGGGCTGACGGCAATTTACGAACAAGGACTCGAGCCGTTCACGCGGCACGATCTCGCCTCGCGCCAGACCAAAGTTTATATCGAACGCTTTCAGTGGCCGCTGCTCGCCGGGTTGCTCTGCTTCGCCAGCGAACTGTTGATCGGCACCCGCAAACGCGTCGTGCGAAAACTTCCGGCCCGCAGCGCGAAGCCCGCCATTGGCGCGACGGGATCAACGGGCAACTGGTCGTCAGTCCGTGCGGCTGCGACCGTTGCGCTGGCGCTGATCGTGTTGCCGGTCGCGAGCCACGCATCGCCTGCCAGCGCGGAGAAGGCTTTCGATAAGGGTCAATATTCGGTGGCGGAAAAAGAATATGCGGCCACGCTGGCCAAAGAACCGAAGCAGCCTAAATTGGAGTTCAATCTCGGCTCGGCGGCCTACAAGAGCGGCAATTACGCGCAGGCGGCCACGGCCTTTCAAAACACACTCCACACTACGGAAGTGCCGGTTCAGCAGAACGCTTATTACAACCTTGGCAATACGCAATATCGCGTTGGTGAAGGGACGGAAAAAGCCAGTCCGCAGGACACCATCAAAACTTGGGAACAGGCCGTGCAATCTTACGACGCCGCGCTCCAGATCAAACCCGACGACACCGACGCAAAATTCAACCGCGACCTGGTGCAGAAGAAACTGGAACAACTCAAAAAACAGCAACAGCAGCGGCAACAAAAACAACAACAGAAAAATCAGCAAAACAAAGATCAGCAGCAGAACCAGCAAAGTCAAAATAATCAAAGCCAGCAAAACTCCGGTCAGTCGCAAAACCAAAATCAATCGAAACCGGATCAGAACAATCAAGGTCAGGGTCAGCAGGCCCAAAATCAACCGGGACAGAAAGACCAACAGCCGGGCCAGAAGCAAGATCAGCAAAACCAGCAGAATCAACAGTCGGCAAATGCCGGTTCACAGACCAATGAAAAGCAGCAACAACAGTCCGGCCAGCAAACCGCGCAGTCCGGCCAGCCGCAGTCGCCGAAGCCGGACGAACAAAAGTCCGGCGCGAATGGCGGACAGCCGCAAAACCAGCAAGCGCAAGCCGCTCAAGGCGCGCCGGATCAACCCGGCCAGTTGACGAAGGAAGAGGCCAACCAATTGCTCGATTCGCTCAAGGGCGATCAACACAGTCTGCCGGCCGCCCAGCTTGCTCGCGGACCAGCCAAACCCCAGGACAATCAACCACTGAAGGATTGGTAATATGAAAACGCGATTTAACTGGATGATGAAGTTCGCCGCAATTGCCTTGGTGATTGCCGCGACGACGGTGCTCCGGGCAACCGCCGCGCAAGTCACAGCCACGCTCGACTCCGCCAGCATTGCACTCGGCGACGCCGCGCAATTGACAGTCAGCATCAGCGGCGGCGACAGCACCCAGCCGGAATTGCCGGCGGTCAGCGGTTTGGAATTCACGCCGGTCGGCCAATCGAGTTCGTTCGAGTCCGTCAATGGTGAGGTCACCTCCAGCGTCAGTCTCACCTATCAGGTGACGCCGGATCGCGTGGGCACCTTCACCATTCCGTCCATCCGTCTGCCGGATGGCGGCAGCAGTCAGCCGCTGACTTTGCAAGTGTCGCAAAACGCGGGCGGTGCAGCGGCTACGTCGTCGGCAAATTTGCCGCCACCAAACGTGTCTTCCGGCACAGCGGACGCCACGGACGATGCGAGCGGCCAGCCGGCTTTTTTGCGCGTGGTGATGCCGAAGCATCAGCTTTATGCTGGCGAACTCGTGCCCGTGCAGGTGAAGGCGTATTTCAGCGCCGACATGTCGGCTTCGCTCGACGGGCTGCCCGTTTTGAACAGCGATGCGTTCACGTTGAACAAGCTGGATGCCAAGCCGGAGCAAACGCAGGAAATCATCGGTGGCCAACCCTATAACGTGCTGACTTGGTCGAGCGCGCTGGCCGCCGTGAAGACCGGCGACTACGCGCTGAATCTCGAATTGCCCGTGGTCGAGCGCGTGCAGCAGCGCGGCGGGGGCGGCGGCGATTCGCCGTTCAATGATCCTTTCTTCAACCAGTTTTTCAGCCGCACCGTTGATAAACCGATCACCCTTCATTCCGGTTCCGAGAATGTAAAAGTTCTGCCGCTGCCTGCTGCGGGGCGTCCGGCGGACTTCAGCGGCGCGGTGGGCCGGTTTGAGGTGAGCAGCGAAGCCGCGCCGACCCAGTTGACCGCGGGCGACCCCATCACGCTACGTCTCAAGGTGAGCGGACAGGGCAACTTTGACCGGGTTTACTCCTCCGGGCTGGCAGCGTCCGCTGAATGGAAAACGTATCCGCCCAGCGCGCAATTCACGTCGGCCGACAATGCCGGTTACGGCGGCTCCAAGACCTTTGAAGAGGCTGTCGTGCCGCTCAAAGCCGGGCAGGAAAAAATTCCCGCGATCACGTTCAGCTATTTCGATCCCGACACGCGCCAATATATGACACGGGCGACGACGCCCATCGCCATTGAAGTCGCGCCCGGCAGCGGCGTTTCATCCGTAGCTACGTCACCGGCCAGTCCGGCCACTTTAAGATCGTCGTTGTCGGCGAACACGTTCGCATCGGATCTAGCCCCGAACAAAGTTGAAGCCGGGAATTTCGTTTCAAGTTTGCAGCCGGTGCTGTTCGCGCCGTGGTTTGTCGCGGCGCAGGGAGTGCCGGTGATGGCGCTGATCGCCGCGCTTTTCATTCACCGCCGACGGCAGCAGCTTGCGCAGGACTCTGAACGAATACGCAACCTCGCCGCGCAGGTGGCCATGCGGGAACAGGTCGAAGCGATGGAGCAGGCGCTCGCTGCGAACTGCGCGCCGGCCTTTTTCACCGCCGCCCGGCAGGCGATGCAGACCGCGCTGGCGCATCGCTGGCAGCTTTCCGCCAGCCAGGTAACTGCCGCCGAAATCAACCAACGCTTGAACGGCGATACCGGCGAACTGCGGACATTGTTCGCGATGGCCGATGATGTCGTCTATTCCGGCCAGCATGTGCCGCCGGCAGAGCTTCAACAATGGAAAGACAGGGTGATTCACCAACTCAAACAATTGGAGGAGACATGAAAACTCAAGACACTTGCAATCCAACAACCGTCAAGCACCGGCTTTCACTCGAACAAAAAATAAGAAAGTTGGCGCGAAAATACCGCGCCACCGAAAGACGCCAGCGCAAATGCGAGAACAAGTCTGACTGCCGTCCGAAGGTTCGACCCATGCGAGCAGTGGTGCTTACGTTTGCATTTCTGGCGGTGGTCGCGTTTTCATTCACCGCGCGGGCCGCGAACGCGGCTTCTTCTTTCGAGCAAGCGAACGCGGCGTTTGCCTCCGGCAACGACCGCGCCGCGATTACGCAATACGAGGCCATCCTCAAACACGACGGCTGGTCAGTGCCGGTGCTGTTCAATCTGGGCAACGCCTGTTATCGCGCCGGTCAATTTGGCGCGGCGATTCTCAACTACGAACGCGCCCAGATTCTGGCACCGCGCGACGCTTCCATCGCGGCGAATCTGCGGCTGGCGCGTGAAAAGGCCGGTGTGCCCGCGTCGGCACTGAACGAGGTTGACCGGGCGGCGCGGATTCTGACACCCAACACGCTGGCTTGGATCGGCAGCCTTGCGCTGATAACGATTTGTTTGGGCATCGGAGTTGGCCGCTTTGTGCCGCGTTTCTCCCATGTTAAAATCATCGTCAGCGTGGCCGCCGTGACACTGCTGGCGGTGACCGCCAGTTTTGCGATCCGCTGGCCGGAATTCAACCGCGCCATCGTCATCACGGCGAATGCCCCGGCCCGCATCGCGCCCGCCGACACTGCGGCTGAATCGTTTGCGCTCAAGGCCGGGGAGCCAGTCACCATCGCGAAAAGTTACGGCCAGTTCATCCTCGCCCTCACACAGGACGGCCGGTCCGGCTGGGTGAATGAAAAGGAAATTGGCCGCGTCATGCCGCAATCTAGTTACCGCTTTCAATCCACTAAACCAACCTAAACTCAAATCATCATTCTAAAATCCATGAAAATTAAAACTCTCATCTCTCTTCTGACCGTCTCACTCGGCCTTGCAGCCGTTGGCACTTACGCTACTCTGACTTATGCTGGCGCTGACACAGGCGGCCCAATGCCGAAGCCAGCCACTGCTTCAGCCGCGCCCGCAGACACAGAGTCATCCGCTCGCGTCAATGTAAATGCGCTCGCCGCGAATCTCGAATTTCTCGGCGACAAACCTGCGCTAAACGGTCATCCAGTGCTGATCGAGTTCTGGGCGACATGGTGTCCGCCTTGCCGCGCGAGCATCGCGCACCTGAACGAACTGGATAAAAAATACCGCGAGCGCGGACTGGAAATCGTCGGCATCACCGGTGAGGACAAATCCGCGGTCGAGCGTTTTCGGGCGGGCACGCCCATGAATTATACCGTGGCACTGGATAAGGATCAGGCGCTTGCCACTGAGTTCCAGGTGCAGACCATTCCGCAGGCGTGGCTTTTGGACAAAGACGGCCGGGTCGTCTGGTCAGGGCATCCGATGGAGCTTGACGAGCAAACCATCGCCAGTTTGTTGCCAACCCATCCTGCAACTTGAACCAAGTCATTTGATGAAATCAAAGTTGGCAAGTCCAAATGAATTTCGGGAGCGCAGATCACTTCGGCATGGTGCATCGCGGCGCTTTGTAGTGAAGAATCGCGGTGATGGCTGGCCGTGCCAGCCGCCACGATCTGCGCATCCCGAACCAGTCTCTTGTCGTTAGAAATTTAGGGATTAAGTTACTAGCCTGACTGTGGAATGTTAACGATGAACTCCGAACCTTCGCCCGGCTTGCTCTGCACTGATACTTTTCCGTGATGGGCTTCAACGATGGCTTTGACCAGACTCAATCCAAGACCGAGGCCGCGTTGGGAACGGCTCTTGTCGCCGCGATAAAGCCGCTCCCAAATACGCGGTTGTTCGTCGGGCGGAATGCCGATGCCATTGTCGCGCACCCGCACGGTCACGTCAGCGGATTCAACGGCGCAAGTGAGACGCACGTTGCCGCCATCGGGTGTGTATTTGAGCGCGTTGTCGAGCAGGTTGGCGAAGGCCTGGCGCATACGGGTCGCGTCCACGACGGCTTCGCACGGCTCGACGAAGCCCGTTGCGACGGTGATGTGCTTTTCTTCGGCGACGAGTTCGTAGAGTTCAACCACGTTTTTCAGCAGTGAAGCGATGGAGGTTTTTTCCAGATTTAATTTCATGACACCAGCCTCGGCTTCGGTGATGTCCATGAGCGCGGTGAGCATGGTGAGAACGCGGTCGGATTCTTCGACGCAATCCGCCAAGGCTTCGCGCGCGGCAAGATCGGGCGTGGCTTGCACGGCGAGTTCCGCCGTGCCGCGCAATCGGGTCAGCGGCGTGCGGAGGTCGTGGGCGACGTTATCCAGCGCTTCGCGCATTCCTTGAATAAGCGTCTGGTTCTTGTCGAGCACACGGTTGAACTGGCGGGCCAATTCCTCCAGTTCAGTATGGCGGGTGCTGGCGGGGACGCGGGCAGATAAATTGCCGGTGTCAATGATGCTGCGGGCTGTGGCCACAACTTCGCGCACCGGTTTGGTCGCGCGATGGGCAAAGAACGCGCCGCCGAGCAAACCGAGCAACAGGGTGGGTGTCATCACGATCAGGAAGTCGCGTCGGAAAGGCTGGAGCAGGGTTTTGCGGTTGTCGGTGCTGCGGCCAACCTGCAGGACGGAGCCGTCGGGCAACCGCATCGCGGCGACCGTAAAATCACTTTGATCGTCTTTTGGAATGCGCAACCAGACGAGTCGTGACAGGTCGCCGCCAAGAGAGAGTGCCGAGGTGTCGAACTGAACCCAATCTTCTGGTGCTGTCAGGAACAATACACTGCCCTGTTGTCCGGCCAGTCGAATGAAAAAGGATTTGTCAGCGTCGGAATCGCGGCTGTGCTGGACGAGGTTCTGGAGCGCAGCAAGACCGCCGTTATCATACACTGCTGCACACTCACGGAGCCGGGCTTCGATGACTTCCTGATCTTTACTTTGCAGCGTGGAAGCCAGCAACAGATAAAGCAGGCCGAAGAGAATCGCCGCACTGAACATGAACAACGTGGCGTAGCCGACGCTCAAACGAAACGTGAAACTTCGCGTCAGATGTTTAAGCGGGTTTGAGGACATAACCGACTCCACGAATGGTTTGGATAAGCTTCACGGTAAAATCCTTGTCCACCTTCGCGCGCAACCGGTGGACAAGCACGTCCACGACGTTGGTTTGCGGGTCAAAGCTGTAATCCCAGAGATGCTCCAAAATCATGGTCTTGGTGACCGCGCGACCGGGATGGCGGAGCAGTAATTCAAGCAGGGCAAACTCGCGACTTTGCAACTCGATCTTTTGCCCGTTGCGCGTAACGTCGCGCGTGAGCAAATCCATCGTGAGGTCGCCCGCCGAAAGTTTCGTAGGCTCGGCGGTGTGCGTGGCGCGGCGAATGAGGGCCTGCACGCGGGCCAGCAACTCGGAAAACGCAAAAGGCTTGGTAAGGTAATCGTCTCCGCCCGCTTGCAAACCTTTCACGCGGTCGTCCACGCTCGCCTTTGCGCTGAGGATGAGCACGGGCGTATGGAGTTTGTCCTGACGCAACTGGCGCAGCAACGAAAGTCCATCGAGCTTCGGCAGCATGATGTCGAGCACCGCCACGTCGTAGGTGATCGTGCCCGCCAGCGCGAGACCTTTCTCGCCATCGGACGCGTGATCCACGGCGAAGCCATTTTGCTTCAATCCATTGACGACGAACGAGGCGATCTTGCTGTCATCTTCAATTACCAGCACGCGCATAATTTAAGTGAGGCAAGCGTATCCAAAACTTGCGCGCAAAGAAATCCTTAAAAGCATTTCGCCTCACTGGCCAGTGTTACGAAGAGCAAAATCATCATCTAAAATCAATGTGCTGCCACGACCACCGCCGGGGACTGTTGAAGCATTTCCACATAATCGGCCATAATGTGTTCCGACTCACGGAGAACCGGATCACTTGGCGGAATACTGGTTTCTGCCTCATTCGTTTTGTCGGCGACGGACGCTGGCAATTTGGTCGCCGGCGCGCTTAATGCAGTGACTGGTGCAGGCAGTCCCGGCGTGTCCGCATTTTCGACCGTGATATTATAGGTGATTGGCTGACTTTCCTTGAGGGCAGCGAGTTCCTGTTTTCGTGAGGCTTCGCGCGCACCGGCGGCTTCGTTTTCCCGGCGGCGATCCGCTTCGTTCAAGGAAACCGCTTGTGTCGCGAGGTTTTTCTTGAATTGCGCGATGTCCTCGCGGAGATAAGTGAAGTCCTTGTCTTCGGCTATACGTGTGGCGGATTGTGAACGGAGTTCTTTCATGAAGGGGCTGACGTGATCCTCCCGAACGTAGTCAGTGAGAGAAATGCGATCCCACGGCAACGGGTCTTGCAGTTCAGCTTCGCCCACTTTGGCAACGCCGCTCAATGACGGCAACACGATGTCCGCCGTCACTCCCTTGAGCTGCGTGGACGCGCCGCTCGGACGGTAAAATTTCTGAATCGTCACTTTGAGCGCACCGGGATCAAAAGAGTGCGCAATCCGGTTCCCATCCATGAACCCCGTCAGCGGAACGACGGTTTGCACCGTGCCTTTTCCAAAAGTGGATTCGTCGCCCACGATCAAAGCCCGGCCATAGTCTTGCAACGCGCCAGCCAAGATTTCCGACGCCGACGCACTGAATCGGCTCGTGAGCACGATCAACGGTCCATCGTAAAGCTCCGAATCATCCGTGTCCGCTCCGATGTTTATGCGTCCGTCCGGTTCGCGAGTCTGCACGACCGGCCCTTCACGGATGAACAAACCAGTGAGAGTGATTGCTTCTTCCAGGGAACCGCCACCGTTTTGCCGCAAATCCAAAACGAGGCCATGAATGTGTTCGGCCTCCAGTTTGTGAATCAGCTTTGCCACATCAGCCGTCGCGCTGCTTGGAGTGGTGCCCGTCCGCTGGTCGTAGCCGCCATAAAACGAGGGGAGATCAATGATGCCTAAACGCAAAGCCACACCATTCGTCTGTGGCCAGTCCACGATGCGTGCCTTGGCCTGCTGATCCTCAAGCTTAACTTCGTTGCGCACGAGTGTAATGGTCTTGCGTGCGGACACATCGGTGGCACCGGCAGGAATGAGCGTCAGGCGAACAAGTGTGCCCTTCGGGCCGCGAATCAACTTCACCGCATCGGACAATGGCATATCTACTATGTCCACCGGCTTTTGATCCCCTTGTCCGACCGCGACGATGCGGTCGCCCGGTTTGAGCAATCCGCTTCTCGCCGCCGGGCCGCCAGGCACGAGGTCGGATATTATGCAATTGCCATCGTCCGAGCGGAGCGTTGCACCGATGCCGAACAGCGACAGGTTCATGGCGATGGAAAAATCGTCCATCTGCTCGTGTCCAAAATAATCCGAGTGCGGGTCATAAACGTGAGCCAAGGCATTGAGATAAATGTCGAGCACATCCTCCGAGGTGAGTTTTTGTATGGTCTGCAACAAACGGGTATAGCGAAGCGTGAGTGCCGCGACGATTTCGGCGGGTTTCTTGCCCGCGAGTTTTTCCTGCAAATATTCAGCCCGGACGTTTTGCCGCCACAGTTCACGGACCGCATCGAGGTTCGCCGGGCGTGGAGCTTTCGTGCGGTCGAGGGAGAAAACATCGTGCCCGGTAAAATCGAACTTTTCGCTTTGAAGCAAATTCGTGACATAGGCGACGCGCTGATTCAGCCGTTGCAAATAACGCTGGAAGATAATCCGCTCTGGAGTGAGGTCGCCTTCGCGGCGGGTCATGTCGGGCAGGGGCGAACGAAAGCCGTCAAACTCCTGTGTATCGGACTGAAGAAACAGCAGATGGTCCGGGTCGAGCGAGTCGAGATAGCGGTCGAGGAATGTCGCGGCCATATTGTCATCGAGCCGGTGCCGCGAGAATTGGGAATGTTCAAGCAAGCCGGCGGTGACCCGCGTGATGTTGCCGTCGGTCGGGTCGTTTCCGCCCTTCGCGAGCGAGGGTGTTCGACTTTCCAAGGTGGCCGCTGTGACGAGGACGACAAGGACCAGCGAAGACACCACAGCAATGATCCAAGGCACGAACCGTTTTGATTTCATAAATATTTGAATCTTGATTTGCGTTTATTGTTGGGCAGCGGTGCTTTAACCGTCGTTCCACGCTTTCGCTGCTGCAATACTAGAACACCGTCATGTTGCCGGGCACTTTCTCGAAGATTACAAGTTTGCAAGGAAACCAGTATGCGTTATGCCCGAAGAAGCAAAGTCACAGCACCGTTAAAGGCCAATCAAACATTGGTAAGTGTGCAGAAATATATTGTTCGTGGCGCTGTTGAAATTCCTTGAAAAATGAAGAAAGAATTCTGACGGTTGCGATGAACACGTAGTTCTCATAATCCCCGTTAGCATTCATGCCATGTCATATAGGGAGAACACCCCATAGCACCCGCACGGCTCTCCGGATTATCTTCAAATTATAAACGCACGGCAGCGGTTGCCTGCTTTGACACAAAATAAACCATGACATTCAGGATTAGCTTTCAGATGGTTTTGACAGGGCTGTGCCTGCTAGGGGCCACTGGGTGCGTCTCCTATCCAATCTCGAAACAGGTAAGAAAGCAGGCGCAGACGACCAAAGACGTAAGTTTTCTCACGATTTGGGAGAAGCCGGACGCTTACAAAGGACGCATGGTCATCTGGGGCGGCAGAATCCTCAAAACGGTCAATGAGACCAATGGCGGATTCGTCTATGTGCTACAGGCACCACTCGACTACCAAGAATGGCCCACATCTACAAAACTCTCGCAAGGACGGTTTATGGCCCGGAGTTCGAGTTTTCTGGACCCAGAGATTTACCGGAAGGGAGCTAAAATCACCATCGCTGGTGAGTTGTCCGGCACGGAAACGGAGAACGTGGATAAAACAAGCTATGACTATCCTGTGGTCACGCTGCGGGAGGTGTATTTCTGGAGGCAGGAGCATCCCAATTATACGGGGTCTCCCCCTTTGGGTTGGGGATGGTATGGGCCATATCAGCAATACTATGACAACTATCACGGCGACTATTATTCTCCTGGCAATTATGATCCGAATTTCGATCTCGATTGGGGCCAGCGCTTCGACTACTCGTCACAAGAACCTGAAAAGGGAGAACATCAAAGCCGATGATCAAGTTTACAACGTCATTTGGCTAACGAAGTGCCTGTGCGCGGTTACTACACCCGCAGTCACTGCAACAAAACCAAAAACAAAAAAACGAAAGAATTATTCTGTTAAGCAAAGTAAAAACACTGGAAGGTTACAAATTGGACAGCCTTGACGGGGAAATCGGGAAGGTCAAAGAATTCTACTTCGATGACCGGCACTGGACGATTCGCTATCTGGTAGCGGAAACCGGAAACTGGCTCACGGATCGGCAGGTGCTGATTTCCCCGTATGCGCTGGTCGCCGTGAATAAAGAAGAACGAAACATCGGCATTGATTTAACCAAAGAGCAGATCGAGAAAAGTCCTTCCTTGGACAGTGACAAGCCCGTTTCCCGCCAATTTGAACAGGCCTACTACGGGCATTATCAATACCCGACGTATTGGGGTGGCCCTTACAGTTGGGGAGCTTATCCTTATTTTATTCGTGAACGTGAAGTGCGTGAACGCGAACAATGGAGAGGACCTGCAAAGCATGAGAAAGCGTGGGACCACCACTTGCACAGCACTT
>Ga0302197_10001905_pt1 | contig 19597 bp, 19 predicted proteins | sample II_Bog_N2_1_FD_193526 | JGI IMG/M metagenome (GOLD analysis project Ga0302197, IMG submission 193526) | Peat permafrost microbial communities from Stordalen Mire near Abisko, Sweden - II_Bog_N2_1 | ecosystem: Environmental > Terrestrial > Soil > Wetlands > Peat | place: Sweden: Abisko...
GAGAAAACCCCCATTTCACGGGCACTTCAGCAGGTCGACTCCCAGAACGATTTACCGTGCCCCACCAATCAACTGAATCTATTTAACTTATAGCCGGACAGCAGTGTGACAACAATTTGCCATTGCAACATTTCCACAGCCAGGAGGATGCGGGTGAGGGCATCGATCGCCTGCGCATAGCGGCGGACGACGGTGCGCGGCGGCAGGCCGAGCAGCCTGGCCGCCTCGCCCAGGGTGTACTCCTGGATGGCGATGCGGGTGACCAGGTCGTGTTGCTGCGGGTCCAGCTTTTGCAGGCAGCGCTCCACGTCCAGGCGGAAGATGACCGCGTCGTCGAAGCCCTCCACCCGGCAACTGGAGACGTGGCCGCGGAAGATCTCGCGCCCCAGCAGCGAAGGCGCCTTGCCGGCTTCCATGGACATGCGGACGTAACGGCGGAGAAGCCCCTCCGTATATTTGCGGTAGAAGGCGATACTCGGCGGGCTGGATTCGGCGGGCAGGCTGGGCTCTGCCTCCTGCTGTGCGACGGCCCAGAGAGTAGGCAGGATAAGCGTGGCGGGCGGAAACGGTATGGGCAGGAACGGGGCGGCGCTCACGCGTTGCCTCCTGTGGTCCGGTTGCGGCGGGCGGAGCAGCAGCCCTGGGTGCGGGCCAGGCGCGGACGTCCGCCGGCATGCCTGCCCTTGGGTTCGGGAAAGCCAGACAACCGCCGTGCACACGCGACACACCAGATTCCATCCTGAATTCCACGGCGGAGCCAAAGCGCTCCGCAGCCCTCGCAAATCTTGAGTTCGACACGAACGTACTTCATGGGTAGTTCTCCCCGGCAATGCATTTTGTCTGGCGAGGCCTCGGTCCTGTCCCAGGGTGTAAAGGGGCTCGCGCAGGCGGTTAGGGAAGAGCAAGCGGTCGCTGCCGGGGCCGAATTCGGCTCCCACAGCGCGCGCCGGCGCTTCGGTGTTCTGTGGATGCGCGGCATGGCCTGGAAGGGTCCGCACGCTGGCTTGCGGGCTGGTTTGTATCTGGCGTCCAAGGAGGGTCGAGTCTCTCCAGGTTCGTTCCCGATACGGGACCACAAGGTGATCTTGTTTATATCTTTGAGCTATAGTCTATGTCAATAGACAAAGGTTGTATATTTCTCTGTGATATATAACACGGACATAAGCGCTGAACTATGCGTCTTGCCATTTTTATTTGCAATAGTGATCTGTATATGTGTCATGCCGAATGATATGCTGGAAATCTGGACGCAACCTTGCAGCGCTCCGTTCCCAGCCCACGGCCATGTTTTTTTGCAGCGGGTCGTCGATATCTGCTGCGTGACCCTGAACTTCGAGGACGCTGATGAACTTCCATGACCTGCACGAATTGCTACGCCAGGAATTGCTGCGCCGCATTGAAGATGGGCCGCTGACGGGGACTGCGCTGGCTCGGCAGGCGGGGTATAAACAAGGCCATATCAGTAACTTCCTGCGGCGCAAGCGGTCGCTCTCGCTGGAGGGGCTGGACCGTGTGATGGCGGCGCAGAACCTGACGGTGGACCAGTTGCTGCCGCTGGAACTGAGCGGCGCCGCGGCCATGCCGCTGCGGGAGGAGTTGGCGGACGCCGTGCCGGTGGTGCCGGCTTCGGTTGCGCTGGCCGAACCGATGGTGCGGCCGGAGCAGGTGGTGGAGACGGTGCAGGTGGCGGCGGCGCACCGGCCGGAACAGCGCGGGCCGGTGCCTCCGCGGCGGGCCGGGTGGCAGCGGTTTGTTGCGGTTCGGGCGGACGAGCAGCAGGCGGCGGCGATGGACCCGGTGCTGACGCCGGGAGCGATTGCGGTGCTGGACCGGCATTGCGTGTCGCTGGCGCCGCACCGCCCCGAGCGGCGGAGTTTGTACGCGGTGCGGACCGGCGCGGGGCTGGCATTGCGCTATGTGGACTTTGACGCGGGCACGCTGATTCTGCGGCCGCTGGCGGCGGAGTTTCCGGTGCAACTGATGCCGCTGGCGGCGCGCGAGTCTCCGGCGGACTATATTGTGGGCCGGGTGTGCGCGGTGTATTCCGCGATTTAGGTGCAGGTCGCAGGGGGAAAGCCGGCGCGGACGAAAGAGGTTGTTACGAAAACTCAGCTCAGGATTTGGGAGCGTGAGTTAAGTCGTTGCGAAGGGCGTGTCTCGGCACCTGTCGCCGGAACTCAGGAAGCAGGAATATTGGAGCGCGCGACGCGGCGACCGACAAACGCGAATGCAAAGAGGAGAGCTCCGGTGAGCCACGCACCAAGGCTGGCAGGGACAGGCACGTACATGGCGATTGCAATGCCACTCGCCACCAGCGTCGCGGAGAGGACACCAAATTGCCACATGCCGTACATAAAGATGAACGGAAGATAGTGAGCACCTAAGGTAATCATGAACGCTGGATAAAACCATGCGGGGTGAAGTGCTGCGATACCGATCACCAGCGGCAGCGTCAGCGGCAAAGTGAATGCGACCTGCATGCCAAGTGCGTTCATGGGATGCTCCTTTGGCAACCTGTAAGCATGACCCATACTGCGGAGCACCAGTTGGGTCAGAGGAAAGATGAAGAAGCCACCCAAGATGAGGACCAACTCTCCAAGTCGGAGTGAGTGCCATGTGCACGCCGCTCCGGACGCGCCCCACACCATGGCCGAGACGAGCTGACCAGCAAAGCCCCCCATGAACACGTCGCGAACATCTTTCTGAGCACTGGTGATTTCCATTGCGCCATCATAGCGCCACATCTTCGCGGCACCGAAGGTCGCGCGCGGCGATGGATTATTTTTCCGATTTATGTGTCGTGCGTCATACATTAGGAGTATGCTCTCGTCATCGCTTGCCTCCTTTACCCGCGGAGCGACCACGGGGAGAGAGAAGGCAGCCGCCGAACGCAGGACGGCCGTCTGCTACATCGAACGCGCGCGCAGCCAGCAGCGAAACTTCCAGGGAACGTGACAGCCAGAGAACGCCCGCAGGAGGGATTCCATGCCTCTGACCCAGGAATTGCCATTCGATCGCCAGCGCACCGACTCCGGCGCCTGCATCAGCACCTGCCAACGTTGCCAAAGCATTGCGGGGACCGCCTTCTGGGAGACCGAGCTCGACCAGTTGGAGGCGGGACACCGCTGCAAAGTCGAGTGCATTCGCCCGCGCGGAGAGCCGCTGCCGCCCAGGAAGCCGGTGCGCCGGCAGCCCTTCGACGAGCGCATCCGGCCAGGGCGATACGCCTAGCGGGCCGGTCCTTGTGACGGCGGGAGCTGCACTGGGGCTGGGATCGGGGAAGGCTGCGACCGGAGATAGGGCGCGTGCCAAAATGGCACACTATTCGGAGATATTCACAATTGACGGGGTCAAACGCGCAGGCGTATAAACCCTGAACCAGCACTTCTGGAGGTGCACCTATGCACACGGAACCCGCAGCCCAGGCGTCGTCATCCTTCCCCCACCTGCTCCACGATGCGCATGCAAACTGCCCGAATTGCGGCCGGCCGATTGCGAGTCCCATCCTGGACGTCCATCACGATGGCAGCCACGCGGGCTACTGCGCGTCCTGCCGGACTGAGGTGTTTGAGGCAGACTGGTCCCACTAGAGGCTACTGCGTCCGGTTGAGTGGGTGAGTCGCCGCTGCCACCGTGTCTGTTCCCGGTGTGGCCTTGGGCGATGCTTGTGTCCGATTCGGTATTGCTGTGTGGAATAGAGCGCGCGTGGGGCGGTCTGCATAGTGAGGAAGGCCCGGGGTTAAAACCCCGTTGATGGACGCCGTTTACCGCAGGCTAAAGCCTGCTGCTAATCCCAAACCCGCTGCTAATCCCAAACCTGCTGCTAATCCCAAACCTGCTGCTAATCCCAAGCCTGCTGCTAATCCCAAGCCTGCTGCTAATCCCAAGCCTGCTGCTAATCCCAAGCCTGCTGCTAATCCCAAAGGTGCTGCTAATCCCAAAGGTGCTGCTAATCCCAAGCCTGCTGCTAATCCCAAAGGTGCTGCTAATCCCAAGCCTGCTGCTAATCCCAAAGGTGCGGTAAGGTTTCGAGGGAGCGATTCCCGCGCTGTTGGTTACACTGGAACTATGTTCTCGGGTTGGTACGCGAAGTGGATGACGGATTGGGAGACGGAGCTTACCACCCGGGACACCAATCGCATTGTTCGGCCTTTGGAGTGGGGATTCGACTGGCTGGGTGAGCTCTCCGAGCGCTGCGGCGCGCACTTTACCTGCGAGGCGTTGCTGGACCCGGGGACCGCTGACGGCGCGGGCTGCCAGTGCAATCCGCAGCGCGCCCTGAAGCGCATGATCGCGCTGAACCAGGAGATTGCGCGGCGGTCGGATGAGTTCTACAGCTATACGACGCCCACAGACTTCCGCCTGGAGCTGCGCTATCCGGAGCTGTTCCAGACCAATGTGCGGCCGGAGACGCTGGCGCAGGACGCGGAGATGAGGCGCAAGGCCGCGGCGGGCGAGATCCAGATGGCGGAGTTCCTGCGCTTCACATCGCCGGTGCGGACGATCTATCCGGAGAACGACCAGGTGAATGCGCGCTGGTATCCGGCCCCGGCGGAGAAGCAGGCGGGCAAGCCCAAACAGGCGATCATCGTGATGCCGCAGTGGAATGCCGACGCGCTGAGCCACAATGCGCTGTGCCAGATCTTCAACAAGTTTGGCGTGTCCGGGCTGCGGCTGTCCAAGCCGTACCACGACATACGGCGGCCGCCGGAGCTGGAGCGGTCCGACTATGCGATGAGCGCCAACGTGGGCCGCACCATCAGCGCGTGCCGGCAGGCAGTGGCGGACATCCGCAGCTGCATCGACTGGCTGGAGACGCAGGGCTATACGCAGTTCGGCGTGCTGGGCACGAGCCTGGGCTCCTGCTACGCGTTTATTGCGGCGGCGCACGATCCGCGGCTGCAGATCTGCGCGTTCAACCACGCGTCCACGTGGTTTGGCGACGTGGTGTGGGAGGGACAGAGCACGCGGCACGTGCGCGCGGGACTGGAGCAGGCGGGCCTGACGCAGGACCAGGTGCGCGACGTATTCCTGAGCATCAGCCCCATGGCGTACATGGACAAATATGCGGTTGCTGCGCGGCGATCGCTGGTGGTGCATGCCACGTATGACCTCACGTTTCCGCTGCACCTGTCGCTGGATGTGTTGAAGAACTTTCAGGAGCGCGGCATCGACTATGTGTCCAGGGTGCTGCCGTGCGGACACTACACCACCGGCGAGTGGCCGTACAAGTACATCGATGGCTGGTACCTGGGGTCGTTTGTATATGACGCCTTCAAGCGCCTGGCGGAGCAGAGCCGGTAGCGTCCGCGGGAATCAATGCTGCGTATCGCGGGTGCGGCCCAGCGTGAGCGCGATCCGGGTGAAGACGTAGGGCACCAGGACCATCGCGACAAAGATGCTGCCAACCAGAATGCTGTGCTTCATGGGAACCTGCCTTCCTGCGCCCGAGGGTTTGGGCCCGCTCCGGGACCGAACCAGCATCGTGTGCGCGGGCAACCATCGCCCATCCCACTTTCGCGCATTTGGGTGCCTCTTCGGTGTCAAATTGTGGTGAATTGCGCGGCGGAACCTGGATGACACACAGGCGCTGGCGGTGCATTCTGATACAGCAACGGCAAGGGCAGCGACAACGACAACAGCAAATGCGGGGATTCTTCGCTGCGCTCAGAATGACAAGCCAAAAGAAGGGAGGATGACGCGCGAAAAGAAGGGAGGGTGACGAGCAAGAAGAAGGGAGGGTGACGCGCGAAAAGAAGACCGGATGGCAAGCGAAGAATCAAGCGAAGCCTGGGGATAAGCGAAAAAAGATCGAACTTGTCATTCTGAGCGCAGCGAAGAATCCCCGCATTGTGCCCGTACCTGCACTACACTTCCTCTGGTCCTATGCGCGAACATGAGTACTACGTCTACATCCTCGCCAGCACCTTCCACCGGCTCTACATCGGCGTCACCAACGACCTCGAAGTCCGAGTCAAGCAGCACAAAAACAAGAAGGCCCCAAACTCTTTCACGGCGCGCTATGGAATCGACCGCCCGGTTTACTTCGAGCGGTTCCAGTAGGTGCAGAGCGCGATCCGCCGCGAGACGGAACTCAAAGGCTGGCTGCGAGCCCGGAAGATTGCCATGATCGTCCAGCACAACCCGACCTGGCGAGACCTGAGCGAAGACTGGGGCAAGCCCATTGCGCCGTTCGACGAAAGCAAGATGAGGGCACCCGAGACGTTCTGAGGCTGCACCAACAAAATGCGGGATTCTTCGCTGCGCTCAGAATGACAAGCGGGAAGAGCTATGCGTTTGGCGGGGGGAGTTTGCGGATCAGGTCAGTGGCGATTTGTTTGCCGTGGAAGCGGCCGTTCTCGATGAAGATCTCGTTGGTGCGCTCGCCGGCGACGATGACGCCGCCGAGGTAGATGCCGGGGACGTTGGACTCCAGGGTGGCGGGGTCGCAGACCGGGCAGCGGTCGTTGGCGGGGTCCAGCTCGATGCCGAGCGCGGCGATGAAGTCGAAGTCCGGATGATAGCCGGTGAGCGCGAAGACGAAGTGGTTGGGCAGCGGCAGGTTGCCCTCCGGCGTGGAGACGTCGACCGTGTCCTCCGCGATGCCGGTGACCATGGACGAGAAGTAGGCCTTGATCTCGCCGTTCTTGATGCGGTTGTCGATGTCGGGGCGGATCCAGTATTTGACGTGGCGATGCATCTCCGGCCCGCGGTGCACCAGGGTGACGCGGGCGCCGTGGCGCCACAGCTCCAGCGCGGCAATGGCGGCGGAGTTCTTGCCGCCAATCACCAGCACGTCGAGATTGTTGTACGGATGCGGGTCGTCGTAGTAGTGCATCACCTTGGAGAGGGATTCGCCGGGAATCTCCAGGTAGTTGGGCAGGTCGTAGTAGCCGGTGGCGACGACCAGCTTGCGCGCGCGGAGCAGCACGCTGCGATCGAAACGGTCGACGGTGTGGACGGCAAAGTCGCCATCCGCGCCGGTGACGAGCAGCACGGTGTGGTACGGCAGCACGTTGAGGCGGTAGTGCTCGGCCACCTTGCGGTAGTACTCCAGCGCCTCCGTGCGGGTCGGCTTCTGGTTGGGGCTGGAGAAGGGCATGTCGCCAATCTCCAGCAGCTCCGGCGTGGTGAAGAAGGTCATGTGCGCGGGGTAGTGGAAGAGCGAGTTGCAGAGGCAGCCCTTGTCCACCAGCACGGCGGAGAAGCCGGCGCGCTGGGCCTCAATGGCGCAGGCCATGCCGGTGGGGCCGGCGCCGATGACCAGCAGGTCGAAGATGGGCAGGTCGGATTGGGTCGGATCGGGCATGATGGGGGGCTCGGTGCTGGGCTCTCGGTATGGGGTGTCAGCTATGAGTGTAGTGGATGGATCGCGCCGGATTGTAGTGGGGAACTCCTATGGTTCGCGGCGCTGAAGTAGGCAGCTCATCGCGCACGCCACCGCGACGGGACACAACGAAAGTGGGATGGACGGGGGGTGTGCGCCGCCGGAAAATCTGTGCAACAGATGCTTTCCCGCGTGTGGGCCTATGAACCTCTCTGCCACGTTCCCTTCCGTCGATCCATCCAGTCAGACACCCTCTCTGTGCATCCAGCCGGTACCGTCTTTTTCCGGAGCATCCGGAGCGACTCACTCGAACTCCGAGGTGCGGAATGTCTAACTCGTGCACAGACGGCCCGCTGCCCGGTCTCGAAGCGAAGCCCTGGATGGTCGGCGACGCGACGAGCCACTCCACCACGCCTCCGCTGACCGTGGTGCTGCGGTTTGCCGTGGCATGGGTTGGCGTGAGCGTGCTTCTGCTGATGGCGATGCGGTAGGCCGTCAGCCCAAGCGCTCGATCTGCGCGGACGAGTCGCGGTCCGGCACTATTCTTCCTGCTTGTTCTGCATTCTTCCTACTGCTTGTCATTCTGGGCGATTCACTGACTGCTCGTCCTTCTGTTTTTGCTTGTCCTTCTGCTTTTGCTTGTCCTTCTGAGCGCAGCGAAGAATCCCCGCATTTCGCTGCCGCCCTTCCGTCCAACCACGCCGCATTTTTTGGAAACTATGCCCAGAAAGCCGTGTTCCAAGAGGTGGCGATTCGCGTAGCCGCGACGGTTCGAACCGGGCGCATCGTGCATCCAACGCAGGACAGGAACCAGGGCAGGAAGAACAAGGGGATACAGACCATGACAAAACTTTTCTCACGACGATTTGTGCGCAACGCCCTGGTGGCAGTGGCGTTGGCCGTCGCGCCGGCAGCCTCGTTTGCAGGCGTCTTTATTTCGGTTGGATTCGCGCCTCCCGCGCTGCCGGTGTATGTGCAGCCGGCGGCTCCGGCCGATGGCTACCTGTGGCAGCCGGGCTATTGGGCGTACGGGCCGGAGGGCTACTACTGGGTTCCGGGCGTGTGGGTGCAGCCGCCCGTGGTGGGCGTGCTGTGGACGCCGGGCTACTGGGGCTGGCGCAATGGCCTGTATGCGTGGAATGAGGGCTACTGGGGTCCGCACGTCGGCTTTTACGGCGGCATCAACTACGGATTCGGCTATGGCGGCGTCGGCTTCTTTGGCGGTCGCTGGAATGGCGGCCACTTTGCCTACAACACGGCGGTGGTGAACGTGAACCGCACCTTCATCCACAACACCTACATCGACAACACGCATGTGACGGTGAATGTGGGCGTGCATACGGCCTTCAACGGCGGCGCCGGCGGACTCCAGGCGCGGCCCAGCGCGGAGGAGCAGCAGTGGTCGCATGAGAACCACCTGCCGCCCACGGCTGAGCAGCAGCAGCATGTAGCGGCAGCGCATGCGGACCACAGCAACTTTGCCTCCGCGAATGGCGGCCATCCGCAGAACGCGGCGTTCTCGCGGCCCGGCTCCATGGAGGGCGCAGTGCCGGCGCGCGGGGCCAACCCGGCACGCGATGGTTTCGGGCATGCGAACGAGGTGAATGCGCGCCAGGGCAACCAGCAGGCGCGCATCAATGCCGGCGTCCGCTCCGGGCAACTGACGCCGGGCGAGACCAACAACCTGGAGACGCGCGATTCCAGCATCAATCGCCAGGCGCAGGCGGATCGTGCGGCCAACGGCGGACGCCTGACCGGACAGGAGAAGCAGCAGCTCAACCAGCGCCAGAACGCAGTCAGCAACTCCATCCACCGCGACGATCACAACGCCAACAACGATCGCGCAGCCGCCGCCAGGAACGGCGCTACGCCTCATCAGGAGAAGCAGCAGGCGCAGCATGTGGAGAAGAAAAACGCTCCGCATCCGGGCGAAGACCATCCCAAAGAGCGGTAGCCGTATCGTTCGAGAATAAAAACTGACGGCGATCCAGCTTGCTCTGGCGGCCACAGGCGTAAGCGCTGAAAGCGCGACCCATACCAGCCTTGGCCGGACCGGGGCAGGAAGGCCTGGGGAGACTCTGAACAAGTCTCCGATTTCAAAGGACGTGGCTTTAGCTACGTCGCAGACGGCCCAAAATCTATGGGGCTTTAGCCCCTGAGGGAATGTCTGATGACTTGTTCCGATCTTCCCTGGAGCAAAATTCCCATAGCTGTGCAGGTTGGTGCCCCCAAGAGCCAGAGGGCTGTAGGCCCGACCACATCGAGCGTCTGCACACCATCAGGAAATCTGCTCTAGTTTGCCTGTGGGCGGTCATCGTCTCCGCGCTCCAATCCGATACGAGCGTCTTTATATGTGTCCGGTACATGCCACCGGACTTCCCTTTGGCATCTTACCTATATGCGCAGAGGAGTTTTCTCAACCCCGATGCCTGCAAGGCGTCTCTGTCCCAAGATTCAAATGCCGATAGCCCCGATTCTAAAGGAACGGCCTAAAGGAGATGCATTGAAGCCCACAAGGATTCTGCTAGTCGATGATGACGATCTCATCCTCATGACGTTGAAGGATGTCATGGAGTACGAAGGGTTCGAGGTCACGGTGGCGGTAAACGTACCGGATGCGCTGAAACTCATCAGTTCCAACATCTACGACGTGCTGCTCAGCGATCTGCACATGCCTGATGCGGGCGATGGCCTCACTGTCGTAAGCGCCATGCGTCACGCCAACCCCAAGGCCGTCACCATGCTGCTAACTTCGTTTCCGGAGATGGATGCCGCGTCGCATGCCATCCTGCTACAGACCGACCAGATTTTGGTGAAGCCGATGAATGTGACGGATCTGATCGTAGCGATCAAGGAGAGGCTTGCGATTGGAGCGCCTGCGACTCGCATTGTAGAGAGCGTCGCAACCATCCTGGAACGCGCGACCGAGAGCACGATTCAGGACTGGTTTGCGCATGTTCAGAACGACGAGGCCGTCATGGCGGTCGCGATGACCTTCGATCAGCGCACCAGCCACTTGCCTCAGGTATTCGTCGATCTCGTCCATCGCCTCAGGTCTTTTAAGTCCTTCGGCAGCAAAGAACTGGTGTCTCCCGCTGCCGCGCAGCACGGGCTGGACCGTCGTAAACAGGGCTACTCCGCTGCAATGCTCGTGGAAGAGTCACGGATATTGCAGGTCAGCGTCTTTCATACATTGCAGAGGAACCTGGCGCGGATCGATTTCAGCATCCTGCTGACGGAAGTGATGACCATTGCAGACGAGATCGACTCGCAGCTTGCTCAGGCGATGGCCAGCTACATCTTGGAGTCTGTCGACGATTTGCTGCCCGCTTAAGCTGGATCAATCAAGCCCTCAGGTTCCGGGGTCAAGTGTGAGCGATCTTGACCGGACGTGCCTGGTCCAGCCGTGAGACGCTTCTACGATATGGTTCAAGTGGTGCATGAGAGTGTCGCAACAATTCTGGAACGGACGTCCTCAACGACCATTGAAGACTGGTACGAGCATGCGTTGCTCGACGCCCGGTTAATGGCTGTTCCAATGAGCCGGAAACAGCGCTGCGCCCATCTTCCCCAACTTTTCCGCGATCTGGTATTCCGCCTTCGCTCCCCTACGATTCCGGGCACGAAAGAGCTGTTTTCAGAGGATGCCGCCGAGCATGGGATCGCTCGACGCAAGCAAGGCTACTCCGCTGCAATGATGGTGGAGGAGTCCCGCATGCTGCAGGTCAGCATCTTCAAGTCTCTCCACGAAAATCTCGATTACATCGCTCTTCCGTTATTGCTGCCCGACGTGATGACGATTGCGAACGAGGTGGATGCGCAGCTCAGTCGTGCAGTGGCATGCTACGTCGCGGAATCGCCCAGTCAGGGTTCCCCAGCCTGAGGCAATGCTCGTACCGGGGTAAACGTGCCGAACGCAAAGTCTGGAGTCGGAAAAGATACGCTTGACACCCCATCTATAATGGAAGTAGCAGCAAAGTGTGCAGCGGGAGTGGGTGCTCCGGCCACGCGAAAGGACCTGCACAAGGACGGCAGGCTCTGTTAGCCACAAAGGGACTCCCCATTAACCAGAAAGGGACTCCCCTCCGCTAACCCAAGCCGAATCTATACTTTGACCAATCGATACCAGGGGGGGGGGGACAACCATGGGAGCCGTTACCAGCCGGGTGGAGATTGCCGGGCGAAGGGCTATCCGCGATGCTGCAAGTTGCCGATAGAGCTACCTGGCGAAGAGAGTTACGGCGGGTGCGTCTGCCGCGGGAGTGATTCAGGTGAAGCTCGGAACGAGAATTGTGTCGATTGCAGTTGCATCCATTGTGCTCACCAGCGCTACCGGAATGCTGATTCAGCGGTTGGTAATCCGGCAGCAAGGCATCGAGCTGATGCATCAGACGATGCGCATGACGATCGACAGCGCCGAGAGCGCCCGGACGGCAGCCTCCCAGCAGCGCGTGGCGCAAGTCTACGACGACGCCAGGATGAAGGCGGAGCTGGCGGCTTCCTCCGACTACCGGCAGACCAGCCTGTTCCGGTCGGTGCCGATTGTGGCGGCGTTCAACTCCATCAACGAAGCGGCCAAGCGCGAGAACTACGTCTTTCGCGTTGCCTCGCGCAATCCGCGCAACCCGGACGACCGGCCCACCGCGCAGGAAGACGGCATTCTCAGGTTGATGGAGACCGATAAGGTTCCGGAGTACTTCCATGTGGACGACAGCGCGAACGAGATTGTGTACGCGCGGCCCATCACGCTGAGCGGCGATTGCCTGTCCTGCCACGGCGACCCGGCAACCAGCGCCACGCAGAATGGCAAGGACGAACTGGGCTTCCCCATGGAAGGCTGGCATGCCGGCGATCAGCATGGGATGTTTGTGCTGCGGGCAAAGATGGACCGGGTGGACGGGATGGTGGCCACCGCCAGCGAGCAAACCATCGGCTGGCTGATGCCGGTGGTGATCGTGATCGCGCTGGGAGTGTATTACCTGATCCGGAAGACGAGCAAAGGCCTGCAGGCCTTGACCGAAGAGGTGAGCAGCAGTTCCTCGCAGGTGACCAGCGCGGCCGCGCAGATTGCCGCTCAGAGCCAGGCGATGGCCCAGGGCGCGACCGAGCAGGCGGCGTCTTTGCAGGAAACTGGAGCCGCGGCCGAAGAGATTACGGGGATGACCCGGAAGAATGCCGACAATTCGCGGCTGGCCGCCGAAGAGATGCAGGCTGTCGACCTCCGCGTGCAGGAGAGCAACACGGCCCTGGAGGAGATGATCGTCTCGATGGAGGAGATTGAATCCTCCAGCGGCCAGATTGCGAAGATCATCAAGACGATCGATGAGATCTCCTTCCAGACCAACCTGCTGGCGCTGAATGCGGCAGTGGAAGCAGCCCGGGCCGGAGAGACGGGCAAGGGTTTTGCGGTGGTGGCCGACGAGGTGCGCAGTCTGGCTTTGCGCTCCGCGGACGCGGCCAAGGATACGGAATCGCTGATTCAGGACTCGCTGAGCAAGTCGAAGGCCGGCAGCGCGAAGCTGGAGCAGGTGGTCGCGGCCTTCCGCGGCATTCACACCAGCGCCACCCGTGTGAAGGTGCTGGTGGATGAAGTGAGCGGCGGAAGCATGGAACAACAGAAGGGTCTGGACCAGGTGCTGAGCTCGATGCAGCAGATGGAGCAGGTGACGCAAAGCAGCGCGGCCAGCTCCGAGCAGTACGCCGCTACCGCCGAGGAACTGGCGGCGGAGGCGGAGTCGATGAACGACATCGCGCGCCGGTTGTATAAGGTGGTCGAGGGGGGCTAGGCAGCCTTATTGCTTGTCATTAAGGTGGTCGGGGGCTAGGCAGCCTTATTGCTTGTCATTCTGAGCGCAGCGAAGAATCCCCGCATTTCGCTCCCGCCCATGCTCCACATCTAGCCAGTGCGACGGCGGCGTTCCTTGGCCGGTCGCGCCACGACAGCGCCCATCAGCTGCGCCATCAGGGACATCACGTCCCACTTCATCCGGTTCTCCACAATTTTTGCGCCCTCGATGCGGTACAGGGACGTGCCGGTGATGGAAGCGGACTTGCCCTTAACCGGTATGCCCAGGAACTCCGCCGCCTGGTTGGCGGTTGCGCTCCAGTGGACGCGTACCCGATCGTCCTCGGGAGTGGCCTCGAGGATGGTGAACGTAACGTCGGGGAATGCCCGGTGGACGCGCTCGATCAGGCGCTGCAAACTGGCCGGCCCGGGCGCCATCGTGGGGAAGACGCGGTCATGATGCTGGCAGTTCTCCGCAACCAGTTCCGGAACCAGCGCCAGATTGCCGCGGTTCCAGCACTCGTGCGTGAATCGGTGCACAAGGCGAATGTTGCAGTCACGTTCTCGGGGCCCAGGGGTCATAACGGAACCTCCAAGTATGGCGCAGATAATACACCCATCCGGACACTATGTCGCATAGGCGACAGGCCTGCACAAAGCAAAGGGGTAGCGGGCACGGCTGAGTCGACTAGCTAGCTGGCCACCATCGGCTTCTGCCAGCTTGTGATCTGCTCCCACTGGCGCGGCAGTTGATACGTCTTGGCGTAATCCTTAATCGCTCCGCCTACAATCTGGATCTTGCCCAGGTCGGCCTGCCCACGATCGCCCGCCTTGGCACAGTAGCTCAGGTAGCCGATCTTGGTGAAGTCGACGCCCATCAACTCCGCACCCACGCGGTCCGCGGCGAGCCAGTCCATGCTGGCCACGCACACCTTCTGGCTCACCGGCGTGCCGTTCACCGGGCCGGTGCCTTCCATGCCCTCGTAGCCGTCGATCACTGCCAGATCCGGGTGCAGCTTGGCCGAGAGCGAGAAGATGTTGTAGTTGATCCCGTAGGTGCCGCCGCCGTGCATGATCGGCTTGTCCGACCGTCCTCCGCCCGAGCCTTGCCGGTTGAGCCCGGCGCCCGAGTCCTTGATTCCCGAGCCGACAACGATATTCTTCAGCGACAGCGTGATGCCCACCAGGTCGTGCGTCTTCAGCTTGGCCGCGGAGATGACATAGTTGTTCGCCGGGTCCATCAGCATCTTCGCCACGCGCACTGCGTGCGGCTGCATGTCGTGCTCATTCACGACGTACAGGACCTCATAGCCCTCATTGTCCAGGTTCACCAGCTTCACGTTGTACTTCGCGGCCAGCTTGTCGTAGCCGTAGTTGGCGAATCCATCCATGGCAGAGCCGTTGGCCGGCGACTCCGCGATCACAATATCCTTCTTGCCGATGGAGTGCAGGAATTCGATGATCCCTTCCAGGTTTTTCGCGTCGGTGGCGCACAGCGGCTTGTCGATGATCACGTTGTTCGGCTTCAGCACGATTCGCTTGGTCCCGATGGCCGCCGCAATCTCCCGCTGGAACGGCTTGAGCGAGTCGAGCGCGATCTGCGCGCGGTCGTCCCCAGCGGCCAGCGACACGCGGCTCACGGCTGGGGCGGCTGCATTGGGCGCCGGCTTCGCCACGTCGGCGGCGGCCATCGCCAACGGCAGTTTGGCTGCGGCTACTGCTGCCGCTCCGCCCATTAATGACGCCTTCAGGAAGTTTCTGCGTGAGTTCTGACATGCGGTGGACATGGTGCGACACCTCGGGGTACTCGGCGCAAGTATAGGCGCGCGGGCGCACGAAAACTCGATCCGGGCCGATGAGGTGTGACGGAAATCACAGGAAATCCGCGGGGTCGCAAGAGCAGCGCGCACAGGAGGGCTCGCCGAGTGCGGCGTGCCGTTGACCGGCACCCCACACTCTCGGAGACCATTCTTCATCGCTCAATGTGCCTGGGTCGGCACGTCGCCCGCGTGCGTGCAGCAGTGGAGGGCTTAGCGTCCGCCGAATCGGGCAGGTGCGGGACGTAGTCGCCAGGACCGGTCGCGCCAAAGGCAGGGTTGCGAAGACCGGAGCAATGCTTTGGATGAAGATCGTTCCATCCGTCTGCAGTGAGTATGCGGCACCGATCCGGGGCTGGCTGTGATGCATGTCACCGAACCTGCGCCCCGCCGTCACGAGCCCCCGAGGCCGCCGACTGGCTGGTTGACCGGGCTGCCTCTACGCGCCGACGGTGGCCGGCAGGATGTCTTCCACGTCCACCCAGGCGGTTGGGTACACGCCGGTGTAGCAGGCGGTGCAGTAGCTGGCGGGCGACATCCCGGTGGCCGGTTCATCGGTGGTGCAGGAGTGGGTCAGGCCGACGAGCGACAGGTACGCCAGCGAGTCCGCCTCGATGAACTTGCAGATGTCCTCGACGGACTTGTTCGCGGCGATCAGATCCTTCTTGCTGGGCGTGTCCACGCCGTAGAAACATGGCGAGATGGTGGGTGGGCAGGAGATGCGCATGTGCACTTCCGTCGCGCCGGCGGCCCGCACCATGCGCACGATCTTGCGCGATGTCGTCCCGCGGATGATGGAGTCGTCAATCAGGATCACGCGCTTGCCTTCCAGCAGATTCCGCACCGGGTTCAGCTTCATGCGCACGCCGAAGTCGCGCGTCCGCTGCTCCGGCTGGATGAAGGTGCGGCCCACGTAGTGGTTGCGGATGAGACCGAAGTTGAACGGGATGCCGCTCTCTGCCGCGTAGCCCAGCGCGGCGGTGACGCCGGAGTCCGGCACCGGGACGACGAGGTCGGCGTCGACGCCGCTCTCGCGTGCGAGCTGGCGACCCATTTCCTCGCGCGACTGCTGTACCCAGCGGCCAAAGATGCGCGAGTCCGGGCGGGCAAAGTACACATGCTCGAAGATGCAGCTCGCGGGCGGCGTGGTCTCGGACGCGAACCGCCGGCTGGTCACGCCGTCCTCGCTCACCATCACCAGCTCGCCGGGCTTCACGTCGCGCTCGTACTTCGCGTGCAGCAGGTCGAAGGCACAGGTCTCACTGGCAAAGACGAAGGTGTCGGGCGCGCCGTTGGCGCCGGCGATGCGGCCGATGGAGAGCGGCCGGAAGCCGTGCGGGTCGCGCGCGGCAAAGATGCGGTTGCGCGTCATCATCACGATGGAGAACGCGCCGTCGACCTGCGCCAGCGACTCGGCGATGCAGTCCACCAGCATGCTGGCCTTGGAGTGCGCGATGAGCTGCACGATGATCTCGGAGTCCGAGGTGGTCTGGAAGACGGCGCCGTCGCGCTCCAGCCGTTCTTTGGAATTGCCTAAATTTACGAGGTTGCCGTTGTGCGCAATGGCGATGAGCCCCTTGGTGCTCTCGACGGAAATCGGCTGCGCATTCAGCAGCGCCGAGTCGCCGGTAGTGGAGTAGCGCGTGTGGCCGATGGCGATGTGGCCGGGCAGCTTGGCCAGCACATCGTCGGTAAAGATCTCGGAGACCAGGCCCATGCCCTTGATGTCAGTCACGTCGTGGCCGTCGGCGGCGGCGATGCCGGCCGACTCCTGCCCGCGATGCTGCAGCGCATAGAGGCCCCAGTAGGTCATCCGCGCGGCATCGGGGTGGCCATAGACAGCCATGACGCCACATTCTTCGCGGAGTTTGTCGAAGGGAGTGCTGTCTTCGCTTTCGTCCCCCTCAGGATCGACGTCACGAGTCAGCTGCTCGAGCGCCTGGACCGGCACGAAATCCGATTCGATGCATCGCATGAACTCAGGAGTGATGGTGGTCAAATCAACCAGATCGACGAAGTATGGCAAGTCTGAATCGAGAAATTCGTCCTTGAGGTCCAGGTAAAGGTCAAGCGGCAGCGGTTCGGAACCGCCGATTGCGAGGTCCAGGTCGGAACGCCGCCGAGCACGGTTCTTCGCGCGCGAACCAAAGATCCATACGGCGCGGTCCGGAATGCGCTCTTCGAGAATCTTGAGCACAATCGATGCTTCTTCCGGCGCAATGGCGATACTGGGAACTTCAATCACTGAGCTAGTCTCCCCTGCAGCTGCGCAAGCAGGTACACAACTTCGCGCTCAAAGTCTGGGATGATCTCTACCACAGCGAGCGCCTTCGTCTCGTCGTATGTGTGGCTGGTCATGTTTCTCGCTTGCCGATACGCCTTCCAATTGGCGAACGGGGACAAGAGCAACCGATGTTCGTCCGCCACACGAATGAGTTCCTGAAAGACGCTTAGGTCGTGCTTGTCGGGGTCCGAAGCGGCTTCCCTGAGATAGCGCGTCATCATGAAGATCGCCATCTCATAGTTATATTCGAAGGCTTGAATTAGACCTCTCTGCACCAGCAGGCGCATCGGCTCAGACAGCTGATCTCGCGATTCGTTCACCAGCTTGAGCGAGTCGGTCAAGGTCGCGACTGCCCTGGTCATCGGCTTGAGGTCGATCATGCGGTCACCACCTCCGCCGCAAGCTGCGCCTCCAGTGTGGAGGAGTATGCCGATCTGAGCACCTCCACAGTCGTATCAACCAGCACTTCTCCTCTGGAGAAAAGGCCGGGGACAGAATGAATAGTCACTCGGTCTTGAACCGTCTCGCCAATCTGCATTGCGATCATGCAAGTTCGCTCTCGCTCCATAGCACTCCGAAGCGCGGCCACATTCTCTTTCACGCAAGTGACAAGCGCAGACGACGACTCTTCGCCAAACAAATGCGGCACACTTCCCTTTGCCTTTGAACCGAGACGAACATCGAATCCGATTCCGCTGGAGCAGGAAGCCTTAGCCAGCGCAATGGCGATGCCTCCATCCGAAATATCCGTCGCCGAGTTAGCAAGGCCTGATTTCCCAATCGCACGAAGGCATTTATGAAGGGCTGCTTCCTCTTCTATATCGACAGCTGGTGGCGCGCCCCAGACCGTACCGAGTACCGTCTTTGCGAATTCAGACGATCCTAGAGATTGATTTTGCTGTTTCGCCGAGCTCCCGTGCGACGCACCTTCTTCAAAGAAGACCAGCAAGATTGCATCCCCGACGTTTTGAAACGCCGCTGGCACAGCCTTACTCACATCCTCCAGCAGCCCCACAATCCCGATCACCGGAGTCGGATAAATGCCTTCGCCTTTGGTTTCGTTGTAGAGCGAAACATTGCCGCCGGTCACCGGCGTCCCCAGCGCGGTGCACGCCTCCGCGATGCCATCGATGGCGGCGGAGAGCTGCGCCATAATTTCCGGCTTCTCGGGATTGCCGAAGTTCAAACAATTCGTAGCCGCCACCGGAGTGGCGCCCGTACAGGCGACCTTGCGGGCGGCTTCGGCGACGGCATGCATCGCGCCGAGCTTCGGGTCGAGCCACGCCCAGCGGCCGTTTCCCGCCAGAGCCATCGCGATGCCGCGCTCGGGCTTCGCTGCAGAGCCGGAGCCCTCTGCCTTCGCCTCCGCAAACATAGCCGCCGCGCCCTGCGGATTCGACTCCGCCACCAGGTCGCCAATCGCGGCCATCAAATTCGTCTCGTGTTTGCCCGCCGACTCCGAACCCTCAAGCCCAGCCTCTCCGCGCGGCGTCGATGACGCCACAATCTCAGCCAGGTCGGAGAGCACGCCACCCGCTGCGCCCGTGCCCTTGATCCGCATCACGCCGGCCTCGCCGCCCGGCCCCTGCACGGTATTCGTCTGCACCATCGAGTCGTACTGCTCAAACACCCAGCGCTTGTCGCAGATGTTCGCCGACGCCAGCAGCTTCTTCAGGTCGGCGGTATAGTCGCGCGGCTTCTTCAACTCTTCCAGCACCCAGGCGGGAGGGTCCTTCGGGGCGGGGCACTTCCACTCGCCCACAGGCCGGTTGTACACGGGCGCGTCATCGGTCAGCGCCTTGTTGGGAATCTCGGCGACCAGCTCGCCGTGGTGGGTGACGCGCATGATGTCGTCGGCGGTGACGATTCCCACAATCGAAGCGTCCAGCCCCCACTTGGCGAAGACGGCCAGCACCTCGCCCTCGCGGCCCTTGTCCGCCACCAGCAGCATGCGCTCCTGGCTCTCGCTCAGCATGATCTCGTACGCCGTCATGCCTTCGGCGCGCTGCGGAACATGATCCAGCTCAATCGTCAGCCCCAGTTCGCCGCGCGCGCCCATCTCGCAGGTGGAGCAGGTCAGGCCGGCGGCGCCCATATCCTGAATGCCCAGCACCGCGCCGGTCGCCATCGCCTCCAGGCAAGCCTCCAGCAGCAGCTTCTCCATAAAGGGATCGCCCATCTGCACGTTCGGCCGTTTCTGCTCGGAGCCCTCGGTAAACTCCTCGCTGGCCATGGTCGCGCCATGGATGCCGTCGCGCCCCGTTTTTGCGCCCACATAAATCACCGGGTTGCCGACGCCGGTCGCCTTGGCATAAAAAATTTCGTCCGTCCGCACCAGGCCCAGCGCAAACGCGTTCACCAGCGGATTGCCGGAGTAGCACTCC
>Ga0302197_10001908_pt1 | contig 19577 bp, 21 predicted proteins | sample II_Bog_N2_1_FD_193526 | JGI IMG/M metagenome (GOLD analysis project Ga0302197, IMG submission 193526) | Peat permafrost microbial communities from Stordalen Mire near Abisko, Sweden - II_Bog_N2_1 | ecosystem: Environmental > Terrestrial > Soil > Wetlands > Peat | place: Sweden: Abisko...
TCTACATAAAATAGCTTAAACAAAAAAGGACAAAGGCAACCAATACCTTTGTCCTTTACACTAAACTAATTCAAATTAATCCCTGTTAACAGGGAGATCTTTCCTCTCCACAAGGTGAGATATCAACAGCCCTGTCCCGCCAAATATGGCGATGAGCGCAAAGTATACGGCCGGATTGTGCTTGCTGTCGTAATCCATAGATGTCAGCCACGTATGGTCTAAAATAAAGGCCAAAAACAAACCTAAACCCGCACCTATCAATAATAAACCCCATTTTAAGGTATTATAGTTGTGAACTTTCGGTTTATAATTACGTGGGTCCATCCCACGCTCAATCATCGCCATACGTTCGCGGCGGTATAAATAAACAATCCCATAAACCATGGCAAACATGGTGGTGCAAACAACCATGGGTATTAATGCATCTACGTCTATCATTTTATTAATTTTTTAGTTTGATTATTACTCTGTTTCAACCACCACATTGGTGTATTTGTAAGCTATGACTACCTATTTTTTGATGAGGTTACAGTGGGAGCGAAAAAAGTTTACACTTTGTTATTCTGTGTATAGCGAAGAACTATCCCTTGAGCATAACAAAAAGTCTTCATTCCCACATTGTCATTTCCGGAGGGAGAAATGACAAAGAATCAGAATAACAAAGAAGAATAATTAAAATTTATCTTTACTCCTGTAACCTCCACGCCAACCTTGTAGTCATAACCATATAAATGCAAAGCAAGCTTTCGGATACCGACTTAATTGAACAAACACTGGCAGGCGATCAATCGGCTTATGCTGATTTGGTTAAACGGCACCAGCGTTTTGTGTTTACGCTGGCTATGCGCTTTGCCAAAAACCGCGAGGATGCCGAAGAGATTGCCCAGGATTGTTTTATAAAAGCTTATCGTTCATTGGAATCGTTCCAACGGCAATCCAAATTTACTACCTGGCTGTATAGTATAGTTTATACCACCGCCATGACTACCTTGCGCAAGAAACGGGTAGCTACTGATTCGATTGATGATGAGGATACTTTTATACAAATTGAAAATAAAACAAGCGGTTATGATGAAAATAACGTGGAAAATAAATCGCGTTCTTTTTATTTGAGCCAGGCGATAGATCAATTACTACCTGACGACGCTACCATTATCACCCTGTTTTACAAAGGCGAGCAATCGTTAGAAGAGATCGCCCAAACAATGGGTATGGAGGCCAGCACCATAAAGGTTAAACTATTTAGGGCGCGCCAGCGTTTGAAAGAAAAGCTGGAGCGTAATTTAAAACATGAAGCTAAAGAACTGATATGAATAACATAGAAGAACAACTTTGGAACTATATTGATGGCACCAGCAGCCCTGAGGAGCAAAAGGCCATTAGTATGCTTATTGAGCAGGATGATGCATACCGGCAAAAATACAATGAGTTAATAGTACTGAATGCGGAGTTCGCGAACATGGAGCTGGATGAGCCGCCTATGGCTTTCAGCTATAATGTGATGGAAACTATCCGTAACGAATACGCTAAAGCGCCACTTAAAGCAAGGATAGATCAGCGTATTATAAAAGGCATCGGGTTGTTTTTTGTGCTGATGATTTCCGCTATCATGATTTACGCGCTGGCGAATGTTCAATGGTCGGCGGGGTCATCTGGCGGAGCCACCTTGCATTTTGCTATGCCGCATATTGCTCAATATCTTACCAGCCCGCTAATGCAGGGGTTCTTGTTTTTTGATATGATACTGGCACTGTACACTTTTGACACCTATCTGCGCAAAAAGAATCTCACAAAAACATACACAAGTGTTCAATCAAGGGGACAGCAAAAGTAACATTGACAGTGGCCAAAGTGTAATTAACTGTTGGTTAAATAAGAATAGTCATTTTATTATAATATAATAACCTGATTTTAACCATAAGTAAAAAAAATAGTTGTATAATATCATTTTGGTATAGTAATTGATATATATAACACGAACCGGCATCCTTGCTGGTTTAATTGTGATAAGGTTTAGGTTGAAAGTCTCCCGACGCAAGGTTGGGAGGCTTTTTCTTTTTAAGGGAGATTTTATTATCTTTATTAAAAGTAACCTACAACAATTCACATGACACCAAGATCCTTCTGGGCAATAGTTATAAAAATATTAGGAATTTATATTATTCTGGATTCTTTGACGGGAATACCTGCTTTCTTATACACACTTTTTTCCTTTAAGGCTATGGTGAATGCCACGGGAACCATTGAAATAGTTCTTTTTCAAATAGGATACTATCTTATAGTAATCGTTGTTTACGGTTTTATGTGTTGGCTTTGTCTTTTTAAGACAAACTGGTTGATTAATAAATTGAAATTAGATCAAGGATATCAGGATGAACACTTTGATTTTACAATGCACCGGTCAAACATATTAAAAATAGCTGTAATGGTAATTGGTGGTTTAATGTTAACCAATAGCTTTCCCTGGCTGTGTAAATATACATTTGGTTATTTTGAACAAATAGATCAGTATAAAAGATTTAAAGACAGCCCGCAAGCGGCTTTAATAATTTGCTATTTCTTACAAACAATCATTGGCTATTTCCTGCTAACCTGCAGCCGAATGGTGGTAAACTATATCGAGCTAAAAAGGAAAACGCCTACTGCAATTCCTCCTGAAGACTAAACCACCAGCACTATCTTCCCAAATTGAGATGAATCTTCCATCTTTTTAACCGCCTTATCTGCCTCGCTCAACGGAAACACCTCATCAATCACCGGGATAATTTTATGCTCGTTAACCATCTCGAGCATCCCTTTAAAATCATCGGGATTGCCCATCATGGTGCCTAATATTTGTATCTGTCGCCAAAATATTTTGCGGCCATTTAATTCGGGAATGTTTCCCGCTGTTCCTCCGAAGATGACTATTCTGCCGCCAGGGTTACACAAATCAACCAATTTGGCAAAGCCGTGTCCCAGGGCGCTGTCAATAATTACATCAAAACCGCCTGCCAGTTGCGCTAACTGCTCGGCCCAGTCCTGCGCTTTGTAGTTTACGCCTGCCGCCGCGCCTAAATGCCTTGCCCTGTCAAGCTTATCACCCGAGCCAGATGTTACAAAAACCTGGCATCCTGCCGCTACCGCTAGTTGTAAAGCGAAAGCGCCTGTACCGCCGCCAACGCCGGTTACCAATACCTTGCTTCCTTTTACTGCCTTGCCTTTAATAAATAAAGCACGATAAGTGGTTAAGCCCGCCAAGGGAATTGCCGCCGACTGTTCCCAAGTTAAATGGGCCGGTTTAGTGTACAGGTTTTCTACCGGTACCTTTACATATTCGGCAAAAGTGCCATCAATAGGTAAACCCAGTATCTTAAAATGATCTGATTGAAAATTCGGGTCATCGCCCCATCCCGAAGCCGGGTCAATAATTACTTCTTTATTCAACCAATGCTTATCTGCATCGTTACCAACCGCGGCAACAATACCTGCGCCATCGCTTCCTAAAATGGTTGGATACTTGATGCCTGCATATTTACCCACCGTTATCCAATAATCACGACGGTTAAGCGCGGCGGCTTTTATCTTCACCAATGCTTCGCCCGGTTGCAGGATAGGTTTATCAACTTCCTTGTAGGCTAATGGCTTATCGGCTGCTTCTAATACTATTGCTTTCATAAAAAATAATTTGTTATAAAACATCAATTGCGAGGTACGAAATAATCTTTAAACTATACAGAACGATTCTGTAAGCTGGGGATTGCTTCGTGCCTCGCAATGACGAGATAGATATTTTTTTAGGAATTATTTTGCTTTCGCGTAAAGCTCGGCAACTTTTCCCCAGTTGATCACATTCCATATCGCCGCTAAATAATCAGGGCGACGGTTTTGGTATTTCAAGTAGTAAGCATGTTCCCAAACATCGATACCCAAAATTGGCGTGCCTTTTACTTCAGCAATATCCATTAAAGGGTTATCCTGGTTAGGGGTTGATGTTACCGCTAATTTTCCATCAGCAACAATTAACCATGCCCAGCCCGATCCAAAACGGGTAGCACCAGCTTCAGAAACTTTTGTTTTTAGATCCTCAAATGAACCAAATGTTGATTTGATCGCTTCAGCTAATTCGCCTGTTGGTTCGCCGCCGCCATTTGGTGAAAGCAAAGTCCAGAATAAGCTGTGGTTATAATGGCCACCGCCGTTGTTACGCACGGCAGGCGCGAATTTTGAAATATTAGTAAGGATATCTTCAATACTGCTATCAGCCTCAGGTTTGCCTTCCAACGCTTTGTTAAGGTTAGTAACATAAGCCTGGTGGTGCTTGCCATGGTGAATTTCCATAGTAGCTTTATCAATGTGCGGTTCTAACGCATCTGGGGCGTAAGGTAACGCCGGTAGTGTGAATGCCATAATTTAAGTTTTTAATTTTTAAGATAGTGTTCGAGACAAATATAAGGTTTGAAACATGTTTTTTGTTCTAAATAAATGTCAAGTTTTTGTTAGTGGGTTTCGCTGCTAATTGTGGGGGGAGTATCGACACTCGAATTTGGATTGGCAGAAGCTGAAAGCTTAAATACATTTTAGGTCGAGGTTGAAACCCTCGACCAGTAAGTGTTGAGACAATTGGTATAATAAATCTAAAATCGTAAATCTAAAATCGAATTACTTCCACTTGAAGCTTTTGATCATCACATTCATATCCTTCTTTACAAAATCGAGTACGGGTTGTATGGAATCAAGCTTGGGTTCGGAGTTGAAGTATAGCGCTCCGCGGATGTAGTTTTTGGTGCTATCAGTTAAGAAGAATTGCGCCGATGATGCGGCGTTGCCATTGATGGTGTAGTAGATCCCGAATAGTTTACGATCGGGATAGTAGATCAATGCCTGGTCGATTCCGCTTGATTTTACGGTGTGTTTGAATGCAAAGGAGTGTGCGTCCTCAATTAATTCGTCGAATACCTTGCGGGAGGTAATGCTCTCATAGCTTAAATGCAACGTGCCATTAAACTGCGGGAATTGCATGTTTAACAGGTATTTCATATTGATAAGCTTCTTTTTGCTATCGGGAGCGGTATTGGAATCTGGAACTATATTGGCATAAGCCGGGTACAGAAAAGTGAATGGGTATGGCCCATCATATTCGCGATATTGCTTTTCGGGGAACATGATACGGTAGTAACCACGTGGTTTCGGCGAATAGTCGTGGCTGCTGTTGCTACAGGCGCTAAAAAATAAAGTAGTGATCAGCAATAAGCCAAATATCCTCATAAATTCATTGTTTGTGAGTTCCATATCTCCCACGATTTTTCTGCCTGCAAGGTAAGCATTTCGTAGCCATTTTTAATCCGGGCGCCTTGTTGTTCGCCTTTCTTTAAAAATAGAGTTTTTTCGGGGTTGTAGATGAGGTCGTACAGCAAATGATCTTTGGTAATGTACTCGTACGGAATATCCGGGCAATCATCAAAATTAGGGGCAGTGCCTAAAGGTGTAGTATTAATGATCAGCTTGTTCTTTTTAAAATGATGCGGTTTCAAATCCTTAAACAGGATGTTACCGGGGTGCGGTTTACGAGTAACGGTTGTAATGTTAATGCCTAGGTTGTCCAATACACATTTAACCGCCTTGGCCGAACCGCCGTCACCTAAAACCATGGCATTCTCCATGTCCTCCCTTAATAAAGGTTTTAATGACATCTCGAAACCATAAATATCCGTATTGAACCCTTCCAGCCTGAAATCGTGGCCATTAACACCAACCTCGCCCAAAAACGAAGCCAGTACCGGGCTTTCAGCAACTACACGGATGCAATTTACGGCGCCTGCGTTTTTAGCGTCATGCTCAATCCAGTCGAGGTATTTAATCACACTTACTTTATGCGGTATGGTTACATTCAGTCCGCACATATCGGGGTGCAGGTCCAGCATGTCCTGCAAATCCTTAATATGTTCAATAGGATAAAGATCATATTCAGCATCTGTGATGTGCAGTTTTTCAAATTTCTCGGTAAAATATTTTTTTGAAAACGAATGTGTAAGCGGAAAACCTATTAGCCCGTATTTTTTCATGATGCAATGTTAGAATAACAACTGAATATTTCTTTAAGTTGTTTAATAAATAATGAAAAAATTACAGGTTCAAAAAGTTTTCCAGGTTGCCTTTATTATTCGCATCGGATAATTTTTTGAGCATTTTATCAATCTTAACATCGCTTACAGGGCTGTTTACATAAGTGAGCAATGTTTTAACCCCATTAATGGTGATTACTTTAACATCGTTAGCTTTGGTTTCCAACGCGTATTTAGCCATCGATGTCATATAAAGCAACATTAGGTCAACATTACCTGAGAGATATTTAATCGCGTTTTGTTCCAGCGAAAAAGTGTAATCAGGTGTGCCTTCCATCCAACGCATTACAAACTGGCCTGCTTTTAAACGGACAGGGATATTTTGATCGATTGGAGTAGATAATAGGAAATTAGCGGTTTGCAATACAGCGCTGTCTGCCAATTTATAATCGCTGTCTTTATTAAATTTATACTGGTCGAACTTCGGCAAATTTTGGGCAAAGCACGTACCGGCAGAAATGATGAGCAGAAAAAAAATGAATAGCTTTTTCATGCGATAATCAGTTTAATTCGATGCGAAAAATAGCTTTTTAAAGTGAATTACGGGTTAAAAATGGACTTTTTAGGTGTTAAAAAGCATCAATATCCCTTATTTTTTTGCAAAAATATGCCTTAAAAATAGCGTTTTTTCTACAAAAAATGATCAAAAGTATCACTTCTGATACCCAGGCGCAAAGTCTCTAACGGTATTACGTCAGCAGGTGCAATATTGCCTAAACTTACATTGGCACCAATTAGTTTGATGAACCAAACCTGCTGCGCTTTTTGTGGCGCCTCCCAAATAATGGTTTCTTCGGGTATCTGGGTCAATATCTCATCCACCAATCCCTGCCTTACTTCTCCTGAATCGCGATAAATACCCACGTTGCCACTTTCACGAGCCTCGGCAATCACCTTCCATGAGCCCGCCTCTATTTCGGCCTGCATCAGTTTGATCCATTTATATGGGGCGAATATTTTCTGTACATCCTTGGAGCCGACTTCAGATATTACCGTGAAGTTTTCACTCAGTTTGCGGATGTATTCACATTTAACATCGTGCTCAATAGTGATAGAGCCATCTGATACTTCTACATACTGCATTTTGTATTTATCCAGTATTTTGCAATAATCATCAAACTGGTTACGGATGATAAAAGCCTCGAATAAAGTACCGCCGAAATATACCGGCAAGCCTGCTTCGCGGTACAAAGCCAGTTTTTCATCAAGTTTTGGGGTAACGTATGATGTAGCCCAGCCTAATTTAATAATATCGCTATGTACACCGCCAACTTCTATAAAATCCTCGGCCTGGCGTACGCTTAAGCCTTTGTCCATTACCATGGTGATGCCACTGTTTCGGGGTTTAACAGTACGCTCGGGGATATTATTGATGTGGTAGTTCATAAAATAAAGTAGGTAGCCTGATGCTAATAAATATACGGCCGCAAAGTTCAAAAAAAAAACCAAAAAGCAAGGTAAGTTTTTGGTTATATTGAGTTGATTGGGTTGGATAGTTGATTGAGTGAGTAGTAGTCATTTTCGTAACCCCTCACTCAATCAACTAATTCACCTCTCACTATCGTGTGTAGCGATTAATGATATCTACGATTACCTTATTCTTTTGCAATTGTGGCAAGTAATCGTACAAAATATAATGTTTTTCCGGGTCTGATGTCAGGGCCATTTCTAAATGGTTCAACGCTTCATTATAATCGCCTTTAGCAAATAAATAAGCCACCATACGGTAGTATAGTTCAGCTGCTTCCGGGTTGTTTTTTATCGCTTGCGACATCACCTCAATGGCATCAACCAGCCTGTCCTGCTCGTATAATATAGATGAGTAGTCCAGCCAGGCATCTATGTCAAGTGGATTAAGCTCTACTACCTTTTCGTAGGCCAGTTCAGATTCCGGCAGGTGCTTTAGCTTATATTCAGCGTCGGCAATGGCAAACCAATAATCAGCATTGGCTATATCAAGGTCAAGGGCTTTTTTGTAGAAATGTAAGGCCTCAAAATATCGTTCCTCAAAATCAAGAGTTACACCTATACCAAACCAGGCATCAGCCAGTTTTGGATCCATCTTAACCGATTTTTTGTAGAAAGCTCTTGCATCGTCCATCTGCTCCAGTTTTTCATAACATTCGCCAATAGCGCAATAAGTATCGGCATTAGGCTGTTCGTACTCAAAAGTCTGGCGGTAAACCTCAATAGCTTCAGCGTATTTTTCTAAATTAACCAGGGCATTACCTTTATTAAAATAGGCTGATGCAAAGCTATCCTTAATCAGGATGGCATAATCATAAGCATCTATTGCTTTTTCAAACAAGCTAAGTTTAGTAAACGCGTTACCCAGGTTATACCAGGCAGCATAGCTGTAAGGTTCATTATCAATATATTGCTGGTAAAACTGTACGCTTTCCTCCTGGTTATCCATTACATCGTAACAAAAAGCCAACTCGTATAAAGCGTCCTGATTTTCCATATTCTGTTTCAGGCATTCCTTCAGAAAACCTATAGCAGTATTATAATCGCCCATATTCTGATGAACGTAGGCAATATGTAGCAATATCTCGTCGGTTTCTTCGGCAAGGCTTAAAGCTTTTTCGTAGTTCTCCAGCGCTTCGTCAAAACGCTCCATGCTCTCATATAAATTACCACGGATGAGGTATATATCCGGGTCGGAAGCTTCCAGCATAGCGGCTTTATCCAGGGCATCAAATGCCTCTACAGAGCGATTGGTAACCACTAAAAGCTGGGCTTGTTTTATTAAAAATACAGCGGCAAACGGGTGTTGGTTGCGCGCATACTCGGATACTTGCAGGGCTTTTGCCGGATCATTTTTTTCGATATAGTAGTCGATAATGTTCTCAAACGCCTGGGCATCAAAAAAGTACTGGTCGTGATTCCGAATCATTTCCTCGTACCGTTCTACCGAAAATTTTGGGTCTTCGGTAAAACCAAATTCAAATTCTTCTTCCATTCAATTAGGTTTGCAGAACACGTTCAATCAAGAGTTAACGGTCATAATTAATCCTTAACCGAGATTAAATTACAAATAATAAAGATCTTAAGATGCATTTAAGTTTTCAACATACACACATTATTTAACAGTAGCTTGTACAAGTGCCTGATAATAAATGTAAACCATTTTGTGGCAAGTGGTGGTTTGATAATAAATTGCCTTAAAGATTTTTACCTTTGACAAAAGTAACCATTATGAGCATCGATATAAAACAAATCCTTCATCATTTACATATAAACGACATTAATGAGGCCTTTAGTACAGGCAGTAACTGGGGAAGCAGTGCCAATTCAGCTATAAAGGACGTATTATCGCCGGTTGACGGCAAGAAGATCGCATCGGTAAAATTCGCTACGGATAGCGACTATAACCATGTTGTTGAAACAGCGGCAAAAGCCTTTAAAAACTGGCGTACTGTACCTGCGCCAAAGCGTGGGGAAATTGTTAGGGAAATAGGTGAATCGCTACGTGCCAATAAGCATGAGTTAGGTGCTTTGGTATCCTACGAGATGGGCAAAAGCTTGCAGGAAGGTTATGGCGAAGTGCAGGAGATGATTGATATTACCGATTTTGCTGTAGGGCAAAGTCGCCAGTTATATGGATTGACCATGCATTCTGAGCGTCCCGAGCATCGCATGTATGAGCAATATCATCCGTTGGGAATTGTGGGCATTATCTCCGCATTCAATTTCCCGGTTGCGGTTTGGAGCTGGAATGCTATGCTGGCCTGGGTTTGTGGCGATGTTTGCATCTGGAAACCATCCGAAAAAACACCGTTAACAGCTATCGCCTGCCAGCATATCGCGCAAGAGGTATTCAAAAAACATAATATTGAAGAGGGCGTATCATGCCTTGTTATCGGCGACCGTAATATCGGCGAATTAATGGCTAATGATACCCGCGTGCCATTGATCTCGGCAACAGGATCAACACGCATGGGTAAAGCTGTTGGAGCCGCGGTAGGGGCGAGGTTAGGTAAAAGCTTGCTGGAATTAGGGGGCAACAATGCCATTATTATCAGCGAAAATGCCGATTTGGATACATCGCTGGTTGGCGCGGTATTTGGAGCGGTGGGTACAGCAGGTCAGCGTTGTACAAGTACGCGCAGATTGATCATCCACGAAAGCGTTTATGATGCCTTTAAACAAAAACTGGTAAATGCCTACAAACAGATCCGCATTGGAGACCCGTTAGATGAGAGTAACCACATGGGCCCGCTGATCGATCAGGATGCGGTAGCTTTATACCTGGATTCCATTGAAAAATGTAAAGCAGAGGGTGGTAAGTTCGTAGTAGAAGGCGGCAAATTGGACGGCGCGCAATTTGCATCAGGCTGTTATGTAAAGCCTTGCATTGCCGAGGTGGAGAACGATTTTAAAATTGTGCAGCATGAAACATTTGCACCAATACTTTATCTAATCAGGTATACAACATTAGGTGAGGCTATAGCGTTACAAAACGGTGTTCCGCAGGGATTATCATCATCCATTATGACACTTAATTTGCGCGAGGCAGAACAGTTTTTATCGAGCAGAGGTTCTGATTGCGGAATAGCCAATGTGAATATTGGTACATCAGGGGCGGAGATTGGCGGCGCATTCGGTGGCGAAAAGGATACAGGCGGCGGTCGCGAGTCAGGGTCAGATGCATGGAAAGTTTATATGAGGCGACAAACCAACACCATAAACTATTCTACCAAAGCGCCGTTAGCACAGGGAATTAAATTTGATTTGTAATTAATTGGTTGAATGGTTGATTGGGTTTATTTGGTTGATTAGGTTAAAAAGTCAACCACTCACTTAATCAACCACTCACCGAATCAACTAAATATAATATATGCAAAAATTTAGCAGGTATGTTTTTGGCGCTACGCTTTGCGGCGCTTTGTTAATGAGTTTTGGATCGATGGCGCAAACGGCCATGCCGGCGCCTCCTGCCGATCCGCCGAAAAATTGGCACACAATGGATTTAAGTACCGATGGTTTTTTCGGTATCAGTTTAAACCAGGCATACATATTTGTTAAAGGCAAAAAAAGTAAAACGGTAGTGGTCGCCACTATTGATAGCGGGATTGATACCGCCCAAAAAGACCTGCAGGGCATACTTTGGGTAAACCCAAAAGAGATACCAGGTAATGGTATTGATGATGACCACGATGGTTATGTGGATGATGTGCATGGCTGGAATTTTTTAGGCGGCAAAAATGGCAAATGTGATTATACGGAAACCACTGAAGAAGTGCGCGAATACGCCAAGCTGAAAGATAAATATGCTAACTTAACTTCGGCACCTGCCGGTGATGAAAAAGGATATAATTACTGGTTGGTAGTTAAAGCTACACATGATTCAACTGTTAGTAAATCGTCAATCGAACTAAAAGAATTAAAACCGGAAATGAATGCGCTGATGATCAGCAACGGTTACGTAAAAAACGCGTTAAAATTAGGTGCTGACGGTACATTTGATATAACAGATCTGGATAAAATTCAATCCGGTAATGATACAGTTAATCAAAGTAAATATGTGTGGAACCTGGTTTTAACTCAGGAGGGAAGCGGCTCTAATAATGCAAAAGTGTTAAAAGACCTAAGTGAATATTTAGAGAAATTAAATAACGATATTAATCCGGATTTAAACTCCCGAAAGGAAATTGTAGGCGATAACCCCGATGTGATGGATGGCAAACCTTATGGTAACAACATCTTGAAATACCCCGACGCTTCGCATGGCACAGGTGTAGCGGGATTAATTGGCGCTAAACGTAACAATGGTTATGGTATTGATGGAGTGGCGGACAACGTGCGCATCATGTCGATCAAAGCTGTTCCTAACGGTGATGAGTACGATAAGGATATTGCTAACGCTATCCGTTTCGCGGTAGATCATGGTGCCAAGGTGGTCAACATGAGTTTCGGTAAAAAAATATCACCACATAAAGAATGGGTTGATGCTGCCATAAAATATGCGGCCTCTAAAGACGTATTGTTGGTGCAAGCATCAGGTAACGACAACCAGAATATTGATGATAAACCGGAATTCCCAAATGACAATTTCCTGGATGGAACTACCAGCGACAATCTGATCAGTGTAGATGCTTCTGCATGGAAAGAAGACACTACCCTTGCGGCCAACTTTACTAACTATGGAAAAAATACCGACCTATTTGCTCCCGGCGTTAAAGTAACTTCTATTGATGCCGATGCGGAATTTAACACTGCCGACGGTACAAGCTTTGCATCACCAATAACCGCAGGTATTGCAGCGCTGATTTTGGAATACTATCCAAAACTGACGGCCGCACAAGTAAAAGAAGCTATTTTGGCTTCGGCAACTCCCCTAAAAGGCGTTATGGTTTACAAACCGGGTACACATGACCTGGTTGATTTTACAACCCTCTCAAGAACAGGTGGTGTGGTAAATGCATACAAAGCGCTGGAGATTGCCTCAAAAATGAAAGGCGAGCGCAAAAAGGGTGATTAAATAGATTATTTTAAACTTACGAAGTTTTAAAAACTTCGTAAGTTTCTTATTGATCACAATTGTTAAAAAGATAATCCAACACGGTATCTGGTTTATGTGCCGCTTCAGTATCATATCTCCAAGTGAGTTTATAAAGCGGGGATATTTTGTTATCTATTTCTTGTTTAACCTCAGCACTCATGGGTGCTAATAAACCAGTCATCTGTATCCTGTGTGGTATATCAGCGCTGATTTTAGGGGTAATGTCCCATAAATCACGAAACTCCTTTATCCGCAAGTAAAGGTTAGTGAACATATAATGAAACCAGAAATAAGGGTATACTTTTAACGTATTGGTTACAAAAGCACTAAACCATACCTGGGTATTTAATTTTTGCAGCCTCTTATTCAAAAACTTCCAACCCGAACTTTCAATAAACTTAAGGTGTGGGTTTTGCTGCCAATATAAATTTACCATGTTTTGGTAAGTGCTGGCTATGTAATTATACTTGTTGCAGGCAATAAACCAACTCGATAGCATTCTATCTGGCCCCGGCTTGTCAAAAGCAAAAAAACCGGATTGCATATTATCATACAGCCAGTCGTCTAAAGGTTTCATGCAAAAACACGTAGCATCAACCCATATACCGCCATGTTTAGCCAGCAAATTTATTCGCAATATATCTGATAATGCTTGTTTGGTTACCCCATCAGTAAATGCAGGAATATATTCGCCTATACTTTGCTCATCCAATAAAATAAGCTCCCAGTCAGGGTTGTGTTTAATCCACGATTCATAACATTTCTTGACTACTAAAGGCGCGTTATCAAGCCCTTGCAACCATAAAAACCATATTTTTTTGGGTAGATTATTGTCCAATTGAGATGAGAATTTTTTGGCTAAATTATCATTTTATTCGCACAAGATAATCTGCATCGGCATAAGTAATATTAATATCGCCTTTTTTTGACTGATCAAAACGGATGGTATTAATTTTAAGGGTTATAGTATAGTGGCTTGTTTCACTGGTAAGTAAAAGTAAATTGTCGGGTACTATATATTCCTCAGTATTATCACTTGTCGTATCATTATTTGATTTTAACAATTTACTTTTTGAAGCAATTGTTTGCTTTGCAAAAGCAGATAGATTAAAGATTGCCTTTTCATTATTAACTTCAAGCGAATAATTACTGTATGATCCTTTCCTTTCAATAAATTTAATTCCATTAAGCACTTCGCTTGTGGTGTCATTGTACCCTTTGGCCGCTACGTAGTAATTGTAATTTTTAATATCTAAAATATTTCCATCCCTGCGTAAAGAATAACTTTGTGATGATGCGGTAGTATCCAGATACATTTCGTAACCATTCCCTGAAAATTTATTGAGTGCTAAATAATTACGCATCCATTTTAACTTTTCATTGCGCAATTCATAATTATCTATAGCAAAACTCTTGTTCCATTTGCCTCTTTCCTTGCTTAGCGAGTCACTAACAGCAGTAAGATCAACATTGATGTAAGGCTGTAACGATGAAAGATCGTGATGTTTTACAAGGTAATCTAAAATTTCTACAGCTCGATCCCCATCCGCTTTGCTTATCTTTTTTACCGGCAATATTTTGTCGTTTTTATAAGCGTTATTCTTTTTTAATATTTTTATCAAAATACTGCGTTGTGAATACATCGCTACAGAAAACGCACTCTGCGGCCCGTATACCGACATAAAGGTTACAATACTCAGTGATATAGGAATTAACTTAATATTCTGCCTTTTAAAGAAGAGGAAGTAAATAGTTATAAAAAGCAGCCAAAATGCAAGCAGTATTAAAAAGTATCTGAACTCTGTAATTCCATAATTCCATAATCAACAATCCTTACCCCAACCGCAACAAATAGTAAACCTAACAAGGGAATCAATAAAAAATAAAAGCTGCGGCTGTATGTTTTTAGCCATTTATTTTCTTCCTGATTTCGTATGGGATAGACTAACAATAACGACAAAATGCCAAAAACTGCATAGCTTAATATTAAATAGGAAACCGCACCCTTAGGTAAATCCCATTGGATTAATATTTTAATTTCGTAGGCTAATAATATTAATACATATACGGTAGCCAATGGAATTAATACATACTGAGTGAATATTTTAAGGCCTTTCGGATAGCTCGAATCCTTATTTAAGGATTCAAAATCGTTAGGTACCCCCGCAAGGAAAAATGTAGTAGTAAAAACACCTACAATCCACGTAAATAAAATGGAGAAAGTGTCCCACTCAAACTTAAAATTGAAGAGATAGTTCATGGCGCCTATTGCGGCAGATAAGCCCAGATATAATACAAAAGCATATAAAAACGAAGTTAGAAATCGCAAAAACAAAGTTTTGTTAAACTGCCAGAAGCCCTGTATATTATTGCCATTTATAAAGGCTGAAAAAGCAACTAATAAATGTAATGCAAGGCTTAATAAGAAGAACCGAACGTAGTCCGCCTGACGAATTCCGGGATTTATCAGAAATAATAATGACAAAGCAATTAAAGCAGCAATAGCATTTAACATCAATTTGTTCTTTCCTTCAATCTTTCTGCTTTCAGCAAATAATGTTGCGGATAAGCTAAGCAATAAGCCAAGGTTTGCCACAATCATTATCCGCAAACACCAGTTTTCATCTACACGGTTTATATTTTCTATCTCGATTTTCATGGTTGAGGCAACAGTGCCTGCAAGCGCAAACAATAACTCAAAAGGAAAACGTTTAATGGTTTTCCCAATACTTTCTGCCATTAATTTTATCGAAGGGAATTTCATGTGAATAAGGATTTACATCTAAATGTAAAAAACTTATAAACAGATACAACAAAATTTTATGCTTTAAAAATCTGTGGGTTGTTTTTAACACATCATTCCCTATATTTGCGCCGTTAATTTTTTTTAATAAGATGAGAGAAATACAATTCAGAGAAGCGCTTCGTGAAGCAATGCAAGAAGAGATGCGCAACGATCAAAATATATACCTTATGGGTGAAGAGGTTGCCGAATACAATGGTGCCTATAAAGTTAGCCAGGGTATGCTGGATGAATTTGGCGCTAAACGCGTTATTGATACGCCGATCTCTGAATTAGGTTTCGCGGGTATTGGTATAGGTTCGGCCATGAATGGCCTGCGTCCTATCATCGAGTTCATGACCTTTAACTTTTCGCTGGTTGCTATCGATCAGATCATCAATGGCGCGGCTAAAATCATGTCAATGAGTGGTGGCCAGTTCTCTGTGCCAATCGTATTCCGTGGCCCAACAGGTAACGCGGGTATGTTAAGCTCACAGCACAGCCAATGTTTTGAAAGCTGGTACGCTAACTGCCCGGGATTAAAAGTGGTTGTACCATCAAACCCTGCGGATGCAAAAGGTTTATTAAAATCAGCTATTATTGACCCTGATCCGGTTATTTTCATGGAGTCAGAATTAATGTATGGCGATAAAGGCGAAGTTCCTGAAGAAACTTACTATATACCATTGGGTAAAGCTAAAGTGGTATCTGAAGGTACCGATGTAACTTTAGTAGGCTTTGGTAAAATAATGAAAGTGGTTATTGCCGCTGCTGCCGAATTGGCAAAAGAAGGTATCCATGCTGAAGTAATTGATTTACGTACTGTGCGCCCTATTGATTACGAAACTATTATTAATTCGGTTAAAAAAACTAACCGTTTGGTATTGGTTGAAGAAAGCTGGCCTTTAGGTTCAATAGCTACTGAAATAGCGTTCAAAGTACAAAAAGATGCGTTTGATTTTCTTGATGCGCCTATCCTGCGTATAATGGGTGGTGATGTTCCATTGCCTTATGCACCTACTTTAATACAGGAATACCTGCCAAACCCTGAAAGAGTGATTAAAGCGGTAAAAGAAGTTATGTACGTAACTAAATAATTTGCGCTCATACAAATCCCGAAAAGGATGAAAATATATACAAAAGGAAGCCTGCTACATGCAGGCTTCCTTATTTAAACCAATCATGGAATCAGCAAACGTAAAAGACAGTAACGGTAACCAATTGAATGATGGCGATTCGGTGTTGTTAATTAAAAGCTTGAAAGTAAAAGGCGGCAACACCACCTTAAAGCAAGGCACCCTCATCAAAAAAATCCGCCTTACCGATAATGACGAGGAAGTTGATTGCAAAGTTGATGGTATGAGCATTGTTCTTAAAACATGCTTTCTGAAGAAGAAATAATAAGGCTATTACTAGTCTAAGTTTTACACTGGTCTAAATTTAGCGCAGCGTAACTTAGACCCAAGATGCTGCAAATTTTCAACTTACAGCTATCCCAATATCTCCAACAACTCATTAAGCTCCGCAACCTTATCCGGCGAAGCCAAATGCTCATAAGCGCTAATCAAATTGCGCAGCACGCGTTTAATGATCTCGGTATTGGAGCAGGGTTCGTAAAATTGCTTATCAGGCTTCACGTTAAGCTGTTTCAAAAACATGTCCACATCCCGGCGGCCAAAAATAAGGCCCTTGTTAAAGGCATTAATATAAAACAGCACACCGCCTTCAAATTCGCTTTGCCGGCTTTCGTCCATATAAGCCAAAATAAAGTGCTGTGGCAGATTTACACCATAAACAGGTATATCCAGCTTTTGGGCGATGATGGAATAAATAATAGCAAGCGATGTTTGACTGCCTTTTTTAGTATCCAGAACCTGACTCAAATAACTGTTTTGCGGATCAAGATGATTTGCAGTATTACCACTGAACCCATAAATACTATAAAAAACATGGTTGATCAGTTTGATCTGCTCAGGCGCGCTGGATTCGTTCATCATCTGTATCCAAATATCCCGCTTAATAGCTTCTATCTGGTTAATTACCTTCTGCTCATCCAGATCAGGGTATTGATACCGATTCATGATGAGTATGCCCCGTAGCAAGTCAAAAGCGCCGCTGTGTTGCCACAGCCGCAGATCGTTTTTTAAAATGTCAAATTGAATATCGTGTACCAGGTTAGCAATGCGTTCCTGTTGTATAGGGTCAAAAGCTTCGCCGAACGCGGTTTCCAGGTAATTGATCACTTCACTACCATACGACAACAATTTTTCGTGTACGTGGTTATATATTTCCTGGTCGGGGTCGTCCAGCAAGCGTATCAGTGAATTTACCTCTGTTTCATTTATCATGCTTAATGCTAAAATACTAAAGTTTATATATTTTTACAACCATGTTTAATATAAGGTTTGCTAAAGATTACCTTTCGCATCGTTTCCACGCCAAAAGTCGTCACGGCACCCATTCTCCCTTTGTATACCGATTGGTTGATACTATTATCTACAATAAATCGCCCGACAAAGTATACACCGAAGTTGAAAATATCCGTAAGGAATTACTCGCCGATGACAGCACCATCACCATACTGGATTTAGGCGCGGGCTCGCATGTGAATAACAATCGCCAAAAGAAGATAAGTGATATCGCCGCCCATGCGCTGAAACCACCTAAACTGGCGCAATTGCTCTATCGACTTGTGGCTGATCTGAAACCAAAAAATATTATGGAACTGGGCACTTGCCTAGGCGTAACCAGCATCTACCTGCAAAAAGCTGCGCCGCAGGCAAAAGTTTACACGCTTGAAGGCTCACCCGAAACCGCTGCCGTTGCACAAGCAACATTCAACAAAGCAGGGTTAACAGATATTGATTTAGTGATCGGCAATTTTGATGATACCCTTCCCGGCATCATCAATAGTCTGGATAAACTCGACTTTCTATTTGTAGATGGCAACCACCAAAAAGATGCGACTTTGAAATATTTCAACTGGGCGCTGCCAAAAGTCCATGAAGATACCATGCTCATTTTCGATGACATCTACTGGAGCGAAGGCATGAAAGAAGCCTGGGCTGAAATAAAAGCCCATCCGCAGGTTAAAGTAACTGTTGATCTGTTTTGGATAGGGTTGGTGTTCTTTAGGAAGGGTCAAGTGAAAGAAAACTTCCTTATAAAACTTTAACCTTAATAGTTATGAAATTGGTTACGTTGCTATTTGTATTCATTATAACGCAAAGTCCACATGTAAATGATAAATCATTGCCGGCTTGGTTTCTAAAATCATTTAACAAACAAGGCTTAAATAAAAACTATATCTTATTAAATTCCAATAAATCTTCTTTCCTGGAAGCAGATTTTAACGGAGATAATAAAAATGATATTGCTATACAGATTTTAGATATAAAGACAAAAAAGAGGGGTGTTCTAATAATTAATGCAGGTCAAAACCAATATTACATTTTCGGTGCAGGAAAGAAATTTTTTAAAGAGAACTTTGATAATACTAACTGGCTATCTGGCTGGAAGATTTATAAAAAACGAACTGCTTATGAATCTCAATTTAATTCTGATGGAGATGAAATGAGCAGTAAAAGTATTCGTTTAAAATATCCCGCGATTTATATTTATGCACTTGAAGATGGTGATGATTATGCCGGGCAATTGATATATTGGAATGGAACTCAGTATATATCAATGCATCAAGGAGAATAAAAAAACTCCCGACTAAAAAGCCTCGCCAAGCGCAATATAAAACCCTTGCTCCCTCGGTTCATTAACGGGCTTCTCGCCAAAACCATAATCAGCTCTGATACTCAGGCCTTTTTGTATATCGAAGAAATAACGTAACCCCCCACCATAATTCGGCTTTAGCTGACTTGCACTGAACGAGCTATTCGCCACTTCGCCTGTGCCTAAAAATCCAACTACGCCAAAGCGCTCAGTAAATCTATAGCGCAATTCGGCTTGTCCGGCTATTAAGTTACGGTCGCGGTAGCGGCCGGTGTAGTAACCACGCATCAGCGCGTCGTTACCAAGCTGCGGTAATAAATAAAAAGGGGATGAGCCACCAATTAAACTTTGCTCTTTAACATCCAACCCTAAAACCAGTTTCTTTTGCAGCAAAAAGAATTGCGAGTAATCAAAATTGAAAAATCCACCGGAATAACCGCTGTTGCTGTAAACCCCTTGTATT
>Ga0302197_10001914_pt1 | contig 19533 bp, 19 predicted proteins | sample II_Bog_N2_1_FD_193526 | JGI IMG/M metagenome (GOLD analysis project Ga0302197, IMG submission 193526) | Peat permafrost microbial communities from Stordalen Mire near Abisko, Sweden - II_Bog_N2_1 | ecosystem: Environmental > Terrestrial > Soil > Wetlands > Peat | place: Sweden: Abisko...
TTCGCTTAAACGCCTCATTAAAAATCTGCACAGGCAAGCGCTCTTTCTTTGTTCTTTGTCCTTTCATTTTCGTTTACTTTGTGTAAACCTATTTTAGGACAAGACATATAAACTGAAGCCAGTTGGGGACTATGCCCCGAGACTGCGTCTCGACACACAATTATCCCGCCCAGCCTTCTCTATCCAAACTTCTAAAATGTATCGCCTCGGCCAAATGCTCCATCTTAATATCCTCACTTCCAGCAAGATCGGCTATGGTGCGGGATACTTTCAAAATGCGGTCATAAGCACGGGCGGATAATCCTAGCTTTTCCATTGCTTTTTTAAGAAGATTTTGTCCGGATTCAGTTATTTTACAAATATCCCGTACCATTTGTGGAGTCATCTGGGCGTTGGCATGCAAGTCAGGTTTGTCGCCGAAACGTTTTATTTGTATGTTGCGGGCAGTAATTACACGCTCACGTATCAACTCACTTTTTTCGGCAAGGCGATCGCTTGCCAGCTCATTAAAATTGACCGGGGTAACTTCCACATGCAGATCGATCCTATCCAACAGCGGACCAGAGATCTTGCTCATATATTTCTGCACCGCTCCGGGCGGGCAGGTACATTCCTTCTCCGGATGATTATAATAACCGCAGGGGCAGGGGTTCATACTGGTAACCAGCATAAAACTACAGGGGTAATCCACCGAAAACTTAGCGCGCGCGATATTTACTTTGCGCTCCTCTAAAGGCTGGCGCATTACTTCTAATACGCTGCGTTTAAACTCAGGCAATTCATCCAAAAATAAAACACCGTTATGCGCTAAAGATATTTCACCGGGTTGAGGATTGGTTCCGCCGCCTACTAAAGCTACGTCCGAAATCGTGTGATGTGGAGATCTAAACGGCCTTATCGTTACCAATGCATCCGCCGCCGCCAACTTACCCGCTACCGAATGGATCTTTGTTGTCTCTAACGATTCATGCAAACTCAGTGGCGGCAATATAGATGGCAATCTGCGCGCCAGCATGGTTTTACCCGCCCCCGGCGGACCGATCAATATCACGTTATGCCCGCCTGCGGCGGCAATCTCCAAAGCTCGTTTAATATTTTCCTGTCCTTTTACTTCGCTAAAGTCGCTATCGTAGTTGCACAGGCTGTTATAGAACTCTTCCCGGGTATTCACAATCTCCCGCTCCAGCTTGGCATCTCCATTAAAAAATTCTGCTACCTGTTTTATGGTTTCAACTCCATAAACTTCCAGGTCGTTTACAATGGCTGCTTCCCGTGCGTTTTGCTTGGGCAGGATAAACCCTTTAAAACCGTCTTTCCTGGCCTGTATTGCAATTGGTAAAGCACCTTTAATGGGTTGCAGGCTGCCATCAAGCGAAAGCTCGCCCATAATCAGGTATTTGTCTAGCTCTTCCATTTCTATTTGTCCTGATGCCGCTAAAATCGCTGTAGCGATAGTTAAATCGTAGGATGATCCTTCTTTGCGGATATCGGCAGGGGCCATATTTACCACCACCTGTTGGCGTGGCATTTTATAGCTTGAACTTTTTAATGCTGATTCTATCCTGAAATAACTTTCTTTAATAGCGGTATCCGCCAGCCCGACTATGAAGAATTTAGTGCCGGGCAAAATATTAACCTCAATTGTAATTGTTATAGCCTCAATGCCATATACCGCGCTTCCAAAAGTTTTAACTAACACTATGATAAAGTTTATTCAAAGCGAAAGATATAGAAATTATTTTGAGTGCAAAACGGGATATTGCAATTAATCAATTATTGCACTTTTACAGTATCTGCAAACATAGATACTACTTCTGCTGATGTTCGTGTTGCAGAGATAGATAGTGTAGTTGTGCCGCTTTTTAAGGTGGTGAACACCCAAACATCTGTTCCATAATTGCCAATAAGATCAGGATTGGCCGGAGGAATATGCGTATGTGAATTTAGCTGCAAAACGCTCGAATCATATTGCCAGGTATTAAAGTTAAAACCACCATCGCCAGGATTGGCTAATGTGATGCTTATTTTTTGTCCCTGTGCAACCGCTAGCGCTTTGCCGCTATCGGCAGAAGTAAGTTGTATTGTTGGTTTTGAATTGTTATCCTTTTTGCAGGATATGACGCCAATCATCAGTATTGATATTAAAAATATAGCATACTTTAACCTGTTCATAATCTATTGGTTAGGTATTGGAATACTAATCTACAATTAAATTATGATATAACCCAAAAGCTCAGCACATTAAATGCCCTGCCTGATTATAAACATTATTGCGCGCTGCTGATCTCAAAACCCGCCAACAGGTTAACATTGGGATCTGCAATTATATTTATCGGTTTTGCAACAGCCTGGAAATCAAGGGCGGTTGTTTTATTCTTAACATCAATTGTATAAATAGTTCCGTCTATGCTAATTTGCAATGGGAAAACAAATAAATTTTTTTGCTTTTGGGTGATAGTGATGTTAACCGATTTTTTATCCGCATCATAACTCCAAACAATTCCCAATTCCGGGTGCCCAGCATTATAAATCCATTGATTAAAGAAAGTATGCAAATCCTGTCCGCTGGTTTGTTCCATTACCTGTTCAAAGTCGGCTGTGTTCGCGTTCAGGTTTTTGTATTTAGCGTAGTAAGCGCGCAGGCCTTTCCAAAACAAGCTATCGCCTATTTTACGGCGCAACATGTGTAATGTCCAGCTGCCTTTTTCGTAGCTGTTGGCATTTAGTAACTGTACATAATTGCCTTTTACTGCGGTATCAACAACAGGGGCATAATGGCGGCGCTCAAATTTTATAACCTTATTGCGGTCATATGCTTCGCGCTTTTTTAGTGTATCAATACCATATTTATTTTCCAGGTAGCAATTGGTCATGTAAGTCGCAAAGCCTTCGCTTAGCCATAAGTTTTTCCAGTTTTTTTCGGTTACCGCGTCCCCAAACCATTGGTGGCCAATTTCGTGGGCCTGCAGTTCTTCATCGGCTCTGCCTGCATCCGGTGAATCTTCATAATAGAAAATAGCGCTCGCGTTTTCCATGCCGCCGTATATGGTTTTGGACTGCACGTTCGCCAACTTCTCATAATCATACAAGCCTATCTTCGCATCGTAAAACTTTAGTATCTCAGGCGCATAAGCGTAATTTTTAAAGCCATTTACTTTATCCTCAGGGAAAACATAAGTGTAAACCGGCACGCCATTTACTGTTCCTGATTGCTGTATAGCAAACTCTGCTACACCTATTACCATTAGTTTGGGTGCTAAGGGCTCACTTTCTTTCCAGTGCGTTTGTTTAAGATGATTAGGTAACTCTTTTTCTTCGATTTTTAAACCGTTTGATATAACCTGGTAGTGATCTGGCGCGGTAACAATAAAATCAACCGTTGCTTTGTCCGATGGATAATCGGCACAGGGCAACCAGTTATGCGCCCGGTTCGGCCAGTTATCCCCAAAAAAAGTACGGTGACCGTGTTTATTTACAGAAATGATCAACCCATCGGCCGGAATACCCGAATAATTGATGGTATAAGTATGGGTAGTATTAATTTTTGCAGGCGATAAAATATGCACCACATCGCTATCCTGTACAAATTTTAATGCATTCCCCGCTTCAGTGATAGAAGATATCAGCATACCCTTTCCGGTTGTTTTCTTTTTAACCAGGTTCAGTTCCGGCTCATTAACATTGCCGGTAAACTTTATGGTAACCGCTGCTTTCCCTTTTATATTATCGTTCGCGTCGTTCAGCGTTACAGCAAATGTATAATGCTGCACATCCATATTCTTAAAGGTCACCTGAGCTTTCACCGCCGATGATGACATTAAAAACAATATCGATCCGAAATATAAAAGGCTTTTTTGCATTAGTTACATTTTAGGCATTCTTCGCATCATGCTGGCCATTGCAGCTGGATTGCTCATTTGTTTCATCACTTTACGCATGTCGTCAAACTGCTTAATCAGGCGGTTTACTTCGGCAAGGTTTGTACCCGATCCATTTGCTATGCGGTTGCGCCTGCTTTGGTTGATGCTATCCGGATTTTCTTTTTCGTGTGGGGTCATCGATTGGATGATCGCCTCAATCGCTTTAAAGGCATTATCATCAACCTCAACATCCTTCATCATTTTGCCAACACCCGGTATCATGCCCATCAGATCCTTCATGTTACCCATTTTCTTGATCTGCTGTATCTGGCTATAAAAATCGTTAAAGTCGAATTTGTTTTTGCGGATCTTCTTTTGTAGTTCGGCTGCCTCTTTTTCGTCAAATTGCTGTTGCGCACGTTCAACCAACGAAACCACGTCGCCCATACCCAAAATCCTGGATGCCATACGATCCGGGTGGAAAACGTCCAACGCCTCCATCTTCTCGCCGGTACCAATAAACTTGATAGGCTTATTAACAACCGATTTAATAGATAGCGCAGCACCACCGCGGGTATCACCATCTAATTTAGTTAATACAACCCCGGTAAAGTTCAACCGATCATTGAACACTTTGGCCGTGTTCACCGCATCCTGGCCGGTCATGGCATCCACTACAAATAAAATCTCATGTGGTTTAACCGCGTCTTTTACCTGCTCAATTTCCACCATCATGGCTTCATCGATTGATAAACGACCGGCCGTATCAATGATCACTACATTATGGCCATTTTGTTTTGCTAACGCGATACCTTCTTTTGCTATGGCGTTAGGATCTTTAGATTCACGGTTTGAATAAACCGGAACACCGATCTGTTGGCCTAAAACCTCCAACTGGTCAATAGCCGCGGGGCGGTAAATATCATCAGCCACCAATAATGGCTTTTTATTTTTTTGTGTTTTTAGATAATTGGCAAGCTTACCAGTAAAAGTTGTTTTACCCGCACCGTTCAATCCCGCAATTAATATAATAGTTAGCGAGCCCGAAAACTCCAATTCAGCAGTGCTGCCACCCATTAAAGCCGCCAGCTCATCATTCATGATCTTGGTAAGCAACTGGCCCGGCGATACCGCGGTTAATACGTTTTCGCCTAATGCTTTTTGCCTCACGTCATCCGTAAATGCTTTGGCAGTTTTATAGTTAACGTCGGCATCCAAGAGAGCTTTGCGTATCTCCTTCATGGTCTCCGCCACGTTTATTTCAGTAATTGTTCCTTGTCCTTTCAGGACTTTAAACGCCCTGTCGAGTTTATCCGAAAGATTTTCAAACATTATTATAACTGTTTTAGAATTGCAAAGTTATCATTTTGAAATAAATCAACCCGCTCTGTTTATCTATGTAATTATTTTATTGTGCTTTTCTAATTTGAGAATGAATCTTTTTAATTAATTCATTATATCCCCACATGTCAAGACTACTTAATGTTGCTTTCGTTCCATTATCGAGCAGAAATATTGTTTTATGCCCAATAGTATACGATTTATTACTAAAAACGCTTTTTGAGTAACTGAACTTTTCTTCACTTTCGGAAAAGTTTTTGATGTTATTAAGGGATATCGTTCTTTTATAAAAAATAACCGGAATATGTATTATAAGTTCGGACGTTGTTAAATAAACTATTCTATATCCAATGGCAATACAAAATGCGTAAATTGAAAATACTACAAATGCACACAGGCATAAGTAACCAATAATATATCCCAGATTTTTGCCCGGATTATGAATTTGCCACATTATTGGCACCAGTAAATTTGCAAGAAATGCAAAAAAAATTGAGGCGAAAAACATGAAAATAATTGTGAAATAGTTTGGCTTGGTTTTGTAGATATAGTTCATAATGCTTGTGATATCAAGCAATTTAATATTTATTAATCAATCACGGGAATTTATAGATCATACCCAAACCCATACCTTCAGTACCCTGTGCCTGCGGAGCAGTATTTTTATCATATAGGAATGAGCCATTAAACGTAACTGCTACCAGTTTATTTACTTTAGCTGTTAGGGTGGCATCAACCCGATGGCTTATATAGGCCAATGATTGTGTATATGGTATAAACAAAGCATAACGTGCGGTAATATGCAGGTTTGGCATCAGGTCTTTGTCAACAGTGGCCACTCCCTGGAAAGCGATCTGGTTAAATAAAGTATGCCGCGCAGTCACCCCGTAATTATCTGCCTGGTTATGGTATATCGTAGTATCCAGTACAAATGTTTGTCTTGCTGTGGCGGCACCTAAACGCAAGTCAAACCATTTGTTTGGCTTAAATTCCACCCCGGCAGATTCTGTTAAATAACCCGGCGACATAAATTTTGAGATCAACAATGGGGGCGAAGGATCCTGGTAAGTAAACCCATTATCAAACTGTGACTCGAAAGTTAACGATCCGAAAAATAACCAGTGTTTTGATAGTTGAGTTGCCAGTTTATTGTCATAAAATATACGGTCGTTAGTTTTGCGCAAACCTTCGCCTTTAATTTTTGATGTACCGTAAAGCAAGTTTACTTCGGTGGTGTAATCTAAAGGCGATTTATTGTACTCTGCCTTAAAATCATAATTAACATTTAAGGCTAAATTGCTTGCACCGCCACCTGTCCAATTTTTGGTAAACCCGGATTGATTAAAATTTACATTAAACACTGTCCATTTATGCCAATAGCTAAATTGGTAATCGGGTAGGGTAACAGGTATGGTTATCGGGGTTATTTGTAACTGCCTTACACGTACCGGTAACGCATTTTTACCGGGCTCAATCCGCAATTTGTTTAAAAGTGTAGTATCGGTTTTAATACTGTCTTTTTTAACGGTATCGGTTTTTTGTGCCGATGCCGACAAACCCGACAATAACAGAATAGCGCAAATTAAACCCGAAACACTTTTTATAACCATGCTGCTACAAAGAAAGACTAAAATCTCCTTTTTCAATAAAAAATCAAAAAAATTAATGACTCACAGGCATTTTTTATTTTGCCGTTCCTAAAGATGGCAAGGCATATGCTTTTGGCCGGCGAAGGAAACGGCGATAATTCGCTTTGATCGAGGCTATAAAATCATATTCGCTTGCGGCTATTACAAAATAATACCCCGGGCGGTAACGCTGCATAAATTCGGTTAACTCTGGTTCTTTTAACCCGGTTATGTGCACAACTAATGATTTGTTAAATCGATAGTCAATAACGTCCTGATAGTAATCACTTTGTATGGTCTGTCGCAGTTTTTCAGCATTCCGGCCTTCGCGGCTAAACAGGTTATAAAGAGCATCAATGCTTATGCCCGCCCCTTCCCCTGGTGACACCGAGAGAATATCCTTGTCATCAAGTACTCCATAAAGCTTAGTATAATCTCGTTTGGTAGCGGCCAGTTTTTGTTCCGGGTTAATAGCAACGCTATTTACTTTTACTTCCTGTAATTGTATGGCGCTTCGTTTTAAATAAACCGCTAATGAATTATAATTTTCAATCTTAACGGTATCATTAAAATAATTTTGCTTGGTAAATATCAATACATCTCCAATATTGGCCGCGATCTGGTATTCAGCTTTTAAGTTATTATATGCCGATTTTCCGGTACTTGTATTTAAAATATTTACTTCGGCTATGCGGCCACTGGTGGTTTTATCGAAAACAATTCCGTCAACAACCTTATCCTGCGCAAAAGCGCAAAAACAGCATCCTACCAATAACACCGTCAGTCCAAATTTCATAGCAATGCCAAAACTACATGCTTGCCGTACAAACCTCATTCTATTTAACACAAATTAACAAGCTATTTTACCACTACTAATTGTTGGCCTATCTTAATATTATTATCTGCCATGCTGTTAAGGGTTTTCAACTCGTCAACAGTTAAACCAAAACGCTTTGATATGTTATATAGTGTGTCACCCGTTTGCACTGTATATAATTTGTTACCTGGCGTAACTCTTACTATTGAATCCTGGTTAGCTTTTCCTATATTTTGATCTATCTGCGTAAATACCCTGTCTTCGCGCTTAATTTTCTGCACTGTGCCTTCCGGCCTGTCATATTGATCGAGGTTATATTTTTGAATGATGCCGATAAGCAATTGCGGATATTTAGGATTGGTGGCATAACCAGCCGCTTTTAAGCCATAAGCCCATCCCTGGTAATCATTTTTATCCAGTTCGAATAAATGCGCGTAATTTTTTCTTTTCAGGAAGTTGGAGTGATCACGGAAAGACTCTTCGGGGCTGTCATACACCCTGAAGCAATCATTTTTATTATCGTCATCCTTATAATAGCTCTTTCCTGTCCAACCGCTATTACATTTTATACCGAAATGATTATTAGCGTTTTTTGCCAGCTCACTGTTCCCGCTGCCGGATTCATATAAACCCTGTGCCAGGGTGATACTTGCCGGGATGCCATACAAATTCATTTCCTGTATGGCAATGGCCTTGAAACGTTCAATGTACTGTAATGATGTGTAGGATTGGTAGCTATTTATCGCGTCGCGGTGTTCCGCCTGTATCTCCAAATTATTCCGTTGCGCCTGGCGATTGCTGACGGAACTGTCTACAGTTAACTTATGGGCAGCACATGAGCTTAAACCTAGTATTGAAAATAATAAAAATCCTGATTTACGCATAATAGCCAAACTTGATGTAATAGAATAGTTCGGCAAAATAATACTAAAAATGTATTTTACTGCGGTTTGTTTGCTAATTGAGGCTGATCGGCAGGCGTTTCATCAAGCGAATTCAATTTGTATTTGTTTATGATGCCTAAAACCTGAGCTGCCCATTTTTTACTGCCCGCATAACCGCTACGTTGGATTCCTTTTGCCCAACCGATGTAATCATAGTGGGTAAACTCGTCAGTTAAATGACTAAATTGCTTACGCTCAGTCATAATACGGGCAAAATCCTGAAATGAATCAAATACTGAACCGTATTGTTTGTATGGTGACCTTACTTTTTTATTGTGTTTGTAATAAACCGAGGAGCCGCCGCCCTTCATACCAAACTGGTTGTTCAGGTTTTTTGCGATAGCGCTGTTTCCGCAAGCGGATTCATGCATGGCCACACCTAAAACTATACTTGCAGGCACGCCTGTTTCATGCATGATGCGGATGGCATCATCCTTAAACTTTTCGATATACGACTCTGAGCTGTTTTTTTGTGCCGAAGCGGCAAAGGTTGATATGAGCAGTGTTGTAATCAGTAAGATTTTCTTCATAATTATTTTTTTCTGATAACCAAGATCCCGTCGCGCACTGGCAAAATTAATTGCTCTACTCTGCTGTCTACGGAAATCCGATCATTTAGTTCGCGAATTCGTTGTGTATCGGCGTCATTTTCAGGGCCGTATACTTTCCCTTTCCACAAAACATTGTCAATTATTATTAATCCTCCGGATCTGACTTTGTCAAATATTAATTCAAAGTAAGTAAAATTATTCTTTTTATCGGCATCAATAAACACGATATCAAAAATTTCTTCAGCTAAATCGTTTAGAATCAGCTCTGCTTGCCCAAAATGCAGTTTGATTTTATTTTCAACATTTGTTGATTTAAAATGTGAATTAAGCATTTCCTCCAGCTCCCGATTTACCTCAATCGTGTGAATTATGCCGTCTTCTGTTAAACCTTCGGCAAGACAAAGCGTAGCATAGCCGGTAAAAGTACCTATCTCTAAAATGCGTTTGGGTTGCATCATTTTGCTCAGCATGCTCAGCAAACGGCCCTGGTAATGGCCGGATAGCATGTGCGGTTTTAACACCTTTAAATGGGTTTCCCTGTTTACTTTTTGCAAGTGCTCCGGCTCCGGCTCACAATGATTATCTAAGTATTCCTGAAGGTTTGGATCCAAAATCTCCATGGGGCAAAGATAGGCAATTTGTCTGAATCGGGATTGTCTGAACCATGATTCGTTGGATTTACCTGATTACTATGATATCTCACCATATGATATGATGCCTCGTATAATCCTAAAATCAAGGAAATGAAGGTTCAGACAAATCAGCGGTTTAGTAAGGGATTTTAGCAAACTCAATATGGTGCTTTATACAGGTTTCGTCATCCACATATTTTAACGAAGCAAAAATCAATCTCTTTTTACCTGTATAATCTGGTAGGTTTTTGATCATGTTGAGGGTTAGGGCATTGTTCTTAAGCCAGTCCTGGTTGGGCATATAAAACAGGTATAGCTCATGCTCCTTATCTTCGCCAATAAAGTTTGTTTGGGTGTTAACCTGTTCTTCCTCAAATTTTTTCCCGGTTGCGGTTTTATATAGATAACGCGCTAGTTCGGTATAGGTGGGCAATTTATTGCTGTGGAACATTTTTTCCATACTTGCAGATTCACCTAGTTTCAAATAATCCAACACGCTTGGCTTATCTTCCCTAGGTTGCTCTATTGCTCTGTTTAGTACTTGCCTGGCCAATTGCAGCGCATCAATTGCAAACTCATCACCGTCCACTTCTTCTAATATTTTCCCGGACAGCCATTTAATCAGCAGCGGCTTTTCATCTACCTTAAAATATTTGGCTAATTCAACTACCTGTTCGCGTTTGGGCCGGCGGGTACCGTGTTCTATCTTGCTCAATATTGCCTGGTCAATATCAATATAAGCAGCTACTTTTCTTAATGGGATGTTTTGTTCTTCGCGTAATTGTTTGATTGCTGCACCTAAGGATTCCATTCGGTTAAATTAGGAAATAGTTTTGACTTTTATTGTCAATAACAAATTCTTATTCAAAACTTAATGCTGCTAAAACGCACGCTTTTCCATCCATGATTGCAACAGGATAATTGCCGAAATAGTGTCTACCAATTCCTTATTCTGCCGCCCTTTTTTATTCATGCCGCTTTGAGCAATTGTTGCCGATGCCATTTTTGAGGTAAAGCGCTCGTCCAGCATTTCAATAGGAATTCCAGGGAAGTTTTTTTTCAGGATAGTCACAAATCCCTTTACATGCACCGCAGATTGTGATGGGGTATTATCCATTTGCTTGGGTTCACCCACAATAAACAGCTCAACCTGTTCGGTAAGCAAATATTTTTTTATATAATCGACAATATGCTGCGGGTGGATAGTGTCCAAGCCTGTAGCAATGATCTGCAATGGGTCAGTAACCGCAATACCTATGCGCTTGGTACCATAATCGAAGGCCATTAATCTCATTTGAGATATGAGATTGGAGATGTGAGATATGAGATTACCATCATTCAAAGATAGGTTTTTCAACATCAAATCCGTTAAAACCAGTAGTAACCATGGCTTTTTTGTTAAAAAACCCACCATGTCTCACATCTCATATCTCACATCTCAAATCTAATTCTTATTTTGCACCAATGCAGTTTAAGGAGATTGTAGGCCAGGCCGCCATAAAGCAACGTTTAATGAATTCGGTTAATGAAAACCGGGTTAGTCACGCGCAATTATTTTTAGGCCCTGAGGGGTCAGGAAGTTTGGCGCTGGCTGTTGCTTACGCGCAATATTTATGTTGTGAGGATAAACAACCTGATGATTCATGCGGGGTTTGCTCATCGTGCCGAAAATATCAAAAACTGATGCATCCCGATCTGCATTTTTCATATCCGTTCTTCGCTAAACACAAAGACGATACCTCATTAACATTTATTGAACAGTGGCGCGAGGCATTTATCGCTCACCCATATTTAAGCCTGGATATATGGCGTGATTATTTGGATGCTGAAAACAAACAGGCTAATATTAATATCGCGGAATGCCACCAGATCATCAAAAAATTAAGCCTTAAGCCTTTTGAATCTACCTACAAAGTACTGATACTTTGGCTGCCTGAATATCTGGACAAAGAAGGGAATGCCCTGCTGAAAATAATTGAAGAGCCACAACCTAACACACTGTTTTTATTGGTTGCCCAAAATCAGGATCAGATATTAAATACCATACTTTCTCGTACACAACTCATTAAAATTCCGGCTTTAGGTTACAATGAGGTTAAAGACCATCTGGTAGAAAAATATAATCAAACTGAGGATGCTGCGGCACAAATTGCTTATTTAAGCAATGGTAATTTAACCGAAGCACTAATAATGCTACAGCAAGATACCAAAGGCTACCATAAATTATTCGTTGACTGGTTGCGCTTATGTTTTGGAAATAAAGGTTTAGAGATATTGCCTTTTGTTGATCAGCTGGCTAAAATGGGCCGCGAAAATCAAAAGAACTTTTTACGCTACGGCATAAGTTTTATACGGGAATGTTGCCTGCTGATGGCGGGCGCCGGTGACCTGGTTCACCTACCTACGCAGGAACTGGAAACCGCGCAAAAAATGACCAATGTGATGAATCTTGAACAGGCGCAGGCTATCAGCGCCGAGCTCGAAAGAACACATTATCATGTTGAACGAAATGCAAACCCGAAAATTTTATTTTTAGATGTATCTTTACAAATTATAAAGATATTAAAGTTTAAAACGATCCCGCAGGGGACACAATATATACCGAATTAATTATGGGATGTGGAAGTTGCTCAACGGGGGGCGGATGCTCACCGGCAGGCTGCAAAAGTAATGGCTCGTGCCTCACAAGCGGTTGCAGTAAATTAGATGTATACGATTGGCTGTCGCACATGGACATGCCGACAAATTATAAACCGTTTCCGGTTATCGAGGTTAAATTTAAGGGTTCACGTAAAGAATTTTACCTGAACAGCGACAATATTTACCTGGAAGCAGGTGAGCTCGTTGTTGTTGAAACCGCTACCGGCGGTTACGACGTTGGCCACGTATCCATAACCGGCGAGCTGGTTAGGATGCAGATGGTTAAACGCCGGGTTAAAGAAGCTGACGTTGCCAAAAAGATTTACCGCAAAGCCACAGTTGCCGACGTTGAAAAATGGAAGGCTGCCAAAGATATGGAGTGGGAAACCATGCACAAATCGCGCAAGCTGGCGTTGGAACTTAACCTGAGCATGAAGCTGAGTGATGTGGATTACCAGGGCGATAAAACCAAAGCCACTTTCTATTATACAGCCGAAGGCCGCGTAGATTTTCGTGAGTTGATCAAGAAAATGGCGGAGCAATTCCGCATCAGGATTGAGATGCGACAGATAGGGATGCGTCAGGAAGCAAGCCGTTTAGGCGGTATCGGCTCATGCGGGCGCGAGCTTTGCTGCTCAACCTGGTTAACTGATTTTAAAACGGTTTCTACCTCGGCGGCACGCTACCAAAATCTATCTTTAAACACGTTGAAGCTTGCCGGACAATGCGGCAAGTTAAAATGCTGTTTAAACTATGAGCTGGATACTTACATGGATGCGCTTAAACACATCCCCGATAATGTTAATGTATTAAAGACCGAAAAAGGTGATGCCCGCCTGCAAAAAACCGACATATTTAAAAAAATAATGTGGTTCGCTTATCCTCGTGAAGAAGCATGGATCCCGTTGCCTATAAGTAAGGTTAAGGAAATTCAACAGCAGAACAGGGATGGTGTGATACCTGCTGATTTGGGTGAAATGGTTGAGTTGGAAACCAAACCGGCTAAAGCTTTAGATTATGAAAATGTTGTAGGGCAGGATAGTTTAACCCGCTTGGACGAACGCCGTAATAACAACAATAAAAATAAGAACAAAAATAAAAGCAGGAACAGTAAGAATCCTAATCAAACCCCGCAGCAGGCAAACCAGCCAAGGCCAGCAGGTGTTGTACAAAACAACAGGCCGCCACGCCCTGAGGGCAGCAGGCCAGTTGATGGAAACAGGCCGAAGGCACCTCGCCCGGAAAACAATAAACCTGTAGATGGGAATATTGCCGAAGTTACGCGCCCTGAAGGAGCTAAACCACAAGGAAATAATCAAAACCGTCGTCATAAACATCGCCGGCCGAATCAAAATAATCAAAACCGACCCGGCAATAACCCCGGGCCATCAGCAGAATAATAAGTAAATGATACGTGCTTATAAAATCCTTTGTTTTTTACCCTTTATACTGATAGCGTTGGCTTTTGGCGGATGTTCAGACCCCAACGCTATCATTGATAAAAATACCGGCATCGATAATCACAACTGGTCATACGTTAACCAGGTTAAGTATGATGTGAAGATCGATGATGTAAAAATCCCTTACAATCTATACTTCAACCTACGGGTAACGGGCGATTATAAGTATTCCAACATTTTCATCTTAATGCATGAAAATGGCCCCGGCGTAAAAAACAATGTAACCCGCTATGAATTTAAACTGGCCAATGCTGATGGCGAGTGGCTGGGCGTAGGCTCGGGCAATTTATATAATTACCAAATGATGTTCAAGGCAAATTACATATTCCCGGCAAAGGGCGTTTATCATTTCGCTATTGAACAAAATATGCGCGATAATCCTTTGCATGAGGTTAGCGATGTGGGTTTGAGGGTGGAGAAGGCCGGTAATTCTAATCAATAATATTTATTAAATAACAATCCTTTAAAGTCATGCTGTCAGTTGGCTAACTGACGGCATGACTTTAAGATAAGATCTAAGCTCTTTTCTTTTTCCTTATTAAATTTTATATCTTAGTTTTGCTAATATTTTTTGCAAAATGAGTGTCGCATTTTTAATTGTTTCCGTTTTAATTCTGGTAATTGCTGTTTATTTCTTTTTAAAGAAACCCTCCATAGCTGATGGCATTCCGGCAGAAGAAGTAGCCCGTTTAAAGGCAGAAAGCGACCAGCTTAAAATTTCCGTAGCGCGTAGCGAAGAGCGCGCATCCGGTTTAATAGCTGAACGTGATAAAGCCGATAAATTATTACAGGATGAGCGGATAAGGTACGATGCTTCGGTATCTGCACTGAACCAGGAATTGCTAACCGAAAAAAACCGGATGGCCAAAGCCGAAGAATCATTCAAAGCACAGCGCGAACGCTTAATGGAACAGGAAAAAACCATCCAGGAGATACAGCAAAAATTCCAGTTAGAGTTTCAAAACGTAGCTAATAAATTGCTTGATGAAAAATCTCAAAAATTTGTAGAAACGAACCGCGCTAATTTGGATATACTTTTAAATCCACTGAAAGAAAACATTAAGGCTTTCGAGGAAAAAGTAGACAAGGTTTACAATATGGAGGCTGCCGAACGTAATACCCTTAAAGGTGTGATAACGCAGCTAATGGAGTTAAATCAATTGATCAGTGCCGAAGCCCAAAACCTTACCAAAGCGTTAAAAGGCGACAACAAAAAGCAAGGCAACTGGGGCGAAGTTATTTTGGAGCGAGTATTAGAACGCTCAGGACTGGTTAAAGACCAAGAATATCGTATACAGACAAGCTTTACAAGCAATGATGGCAGCCGCTTGCAACCCGATGTTATTATTGACCTACCGGATGATAAGCATTTGGTTATCGACTCCAAAGTATCGCTAATAGCCTACGAACGCCTGGTAAATTGCGAAACCGAAGAGGAGCGTAAGTTGTTTTCAAAAGGGCATGTGGAATCTATCCGCAGCCACGTAAATGGTTTATCCGCCAAAAATTACCATGATCTTCACCAGATCAATTCACCGGATTTTGTGCTTTTATTTATCCCTATTGAATCATCATTCAGTTTCGCCGTACAAATTGATGCCGAACTATTCAGCGATGCCTGGGATAAGCGGGTAGTGATTGTGAGCCCATCTACATTGTTAGCAACTTTAAGAACTATAGCAAGCATCTGGAAACAAGAGCGCCAAAACCGTAACGTACTGGAAATTGCCCGTTTAAGCGGTGCTATGTATGATAAATTTGTGGGATTTGTAGGAGATATGGAAGGCATCGGTAAAAACATCAAACAAAGCCAATCTGCTTATGATAGTGCTATTAGCAAATTAACCGAAGGCAATGGTAACCTTACCAAAACTGCCGAAAAAATAAAAAGCCTTGGTGCCAAAGCTAATAAGCAAATAGATCAGAAATATTTAGGTGAAGAATAGAATGGCTAAAAAACAACAAGCTGAATTCTTACAATGGTTGGGTCCAATTCTAGATGCTTTAAGAGATCTTGGAGGATCAGGTAAACCTAGAGAAGTATCATTATGGATTGCAAATAAGCTCAATCTAAGTGATGATATATTGAATGCTACCTTAAGTTCCGGCGAATCACGATTTCATAACCAAGTAGCTTGGGGGAGGCAGTATTTAATTTGGGAAAATTATCTTGATAAAAATATTAGGGGAGCATGGGTACTTACAGCAACTGGGGAAAAAACACATTTAAGTATTGAAGACTCTCGTTTGATAGTTAAAAAATGGGTTACTATTTTTTCTAAAGCAAGAAAAAATAATGTCAAGACTGATAATATTGTCGAATTATCTGAAGATGTAGGTGTTGAGTTAATAAATAATGATAATTTAACTTTATTAGGTGTACTTCAAAGTTTATCCCCTAAAGGATTTGAAAACATATGTAAACTATTATTAAGAGAGTCTGGATTTGAAAATGTTGAAGTAACTGGCAAATCACATGATGGAGGAATTGATGGATATGGCACTTTAGAAATAAATCCCTTTGTAAGTTTTAAAGTATTATTTCAATGTAAAAGATATAAAGGTGGGGTTTCTCGATCACAAGTTGGTGATTTTAGAAATGCCATGTTAGGTAGAGCTGAAAAGGGAATTATAATAACTACAGGGCATTTTACAAATGATGCAATAAAAGAAGCAAATCGCGATGGTGCACCAAAAGTTGAATTAGTTGATGGCGAAAAATTAATACAAATGTTCGAAAAAGTTGAATTGGGATTGAAATCAAAAACTATTTATGAAGTGGATTTCAACTTTTTCGAACCTTTCTTTTAACTATTTTTGTTAAATGCGTTCCATCCCTGCGCCTTTAATGGATGAACTACACCGCCTTTGGTTATTAAATTGCAGCCTACTGCAGGCTCAGTAATATAACCGATAATGGTAATATCCATTTTAAACTTAATTTTGTCGTAGTCGGCTTGTTTAACGGTAAATAGTAGTTCGTAGTCTTCTCCACCACTCAGGGCGCAAACAGTTGGATCGAGGTTGAATTCCCTGGCTGTTTCAAAAGTCATCGGATCAAGCGGGATCTTTTCTTCGTATAGATTACAACCTTTATTACTTTGCTTGCAGATATGCAATATTTCAGATGCCAAACCATCCGAAACATCAATCATAGATGTTGGCTTAACTTCAATTTCTTTTAGCAGGTCTATAATGTCACCACGGGCTTCGGGTTTTAACTGGCGTTCAACTATATAGTCTTTTCCTTCCAAATCCGGTTGGATATTTGGATTTTCAAGGAAAATTTGTTTTTCACGTTCCAGTAATTGTAAACCAACATAAGCACCGCCTAAATCACCGGAAACACATATTAAGTCACCTTCTTCGGCACCATTACGGTAAACAATATCCTTTTCATCTGCATAACCAATAGAAGTTACGCTGATAACCAGGCCTTGTTTTGATGAAGTAGTATCGCCACCAACTATATCAATACCGTATTTATCACAAGCTAAATAAACACCTTCATATAGTTCTTCAACAGCCTCTAAAGGAAATTTACTGGATAAACCTATAGAAACAGTGACCTGCGTAGCAGTACCATTCATGGCATAAATATCACTTAAATTTACTTGTACAGCCTTGTAACCCAAGTGCTTTAAAGGTGTATAAGCCAGGTCGAAATGAATACCTTCAAGCAATAGATCGGTTGATACCAATACTTTTTTTCCTTTAGCATCAAGCACGGCAGCATCATCGCCAACACCTTTAATGGTATTTTCGCGCGTTAACTTTATATTTTTTGTAAGGTGATCTATCAGACCAAATTCACCTAAATTTTCAATATTGGTCTTCTCTTTATTATCGAACATATTTATTTTATAAACCTAATTCCGCTGATATTTCCAGCATTCTTTCTATCGGCTTTACAGCCCTTTCAATTATATGCCGCGGTACCTCAATCTCAGGTGATTCATTTTTCAAACACAGGTATAATTTTTCAAGCGTGTTGCGTTTCATGTGCGGGCAATCATTACAAGCACAATTGTTATTTGGCGGTGCTGGTATAAAAACCTTATCAGGGTTATCCTTCTGCATCTGGTGTAAAATACCAGCCTCTGTCGCTACAATAAATTCCTTCGCCGGGTTGTTAGTAGCGTATTTTAGTATGCCGGTTGTTGAGCCTACGTAATCAGCTATTTGCAAAATAACATCCTCACATTCAGGGTGTGCTAATAGTTTTGCATTTGGATAACGCTCTTTCAGTTTGGTAATTTTCTCTCTCGAAAAAATCTCATGTACCATACAGGCGCCATTCCACAAAACCAAATCCCTTCCTGTTTTTTTAGCCACGTAAGCACCCAAATTTTTATCCGGGCCGAATATTATTTTTTGGTCTGCAGGTAAGCTTTCCACAATCTGTACCGCATTGCTTGAGGTACAAACTATATCGCTTAAAGCCTTCAGTTCGGCGGTGCAATTCACATAAGTTATCACCAGGTGATCAGGGTAATTTTCTTTAAATTTCCTGAACAAATGTGGCGGACAACTATCTGCTAATGAGCATCCTGCCTTTAAATCCGGTAATAGGACTTTTTTGTTTGGTGATAATATTTTTGCTGTTTCGGCCATGAAGTGTACACCGGCAAAAACAATAATATCGGCGTCTGTTTTCGCGGCTTGTTGCGATAATCCGAGGCTATCTCCGATGTAATCCGCAACATCCTGGATATCGCCTTCCTGGTAGTAGTGAGCAAGTATGACAGCATTTTTTTCTTTTTTAAGTTTTTCAATTTCATCAAAAAGGTCAAGTGTTGGGTCGATGTATTCGTCAACAAAACCTTTCAAATTTATTTCCTCTAAGGTATCCATTCCACAAATCAATTAATAATAATTAGTTTTTATATATATAAAGAAACAGTTGTTATTAAGGTGTTAGTTATGTTAAAAAGTTGTTGTGCTATTTAGGGTAAAAGTTATTTTTAATATTTTATCAACACTATTTTAGGAGTTATGCATTTATATTGAGTTGATTTTTAATACCATGTCAGTAACAACTAATTTTATCAAAACACTTTTGTTAATATTTCATTGACTAATTAAATGTTAGTTACTACGAATATTGATCTCATAAGTAACTCAAAGTTTAACGCATTTTGTCACTAAATAGCCACTTATCAACTTTCTGTTTATTTATTAAATATTTACTTACACAAAATTAACATCTTTAATGCCTATTACTAACATAAGCACTAATTTTACACATATTATAGCAAGTATATGACCAGAACAGTTGATTTCCTAGTTGTAGGATCAGGCATAGCAGGATTAAGTTTTGCACTAAAGGCGGCAAAACACGGTAAGGTTCTGATAGTTACAAAGTCAAATGAAGATGAATCAAACACTAAGTATGCCCAGGGTGGCGTCGCGGTGGTTGTGGATAAAAAAGAAGATTCTTTCGAAAAACACATAAATGATACCTTAATTTCTGGTGATGGCCTTTGTGATAAAGAGGCTGTGGAAATCGTAATTGAAGAAGGACCGGAAAGAATTCGTGAAATTATTGATTACGGAACCAATTTTGATAAAACCAATGAAGGGTTTTATGACCTTGCAAAAGAGGGTGGACACTCAGAATTCAGGGTGTTACATTATAAAGATATAACTGGCTTTGAGAT
>Ga0302197_10001915_pt1 | contig 19530 bp, 18 predicted proteins | sample II_Bog_N2_1_FD_193526 | JGI IMG/M metagenome (GOLD analysis project Ga0302197, IMG submission 193526) | Peat permafrost microbial communities from Stordalen Mire near Abisko, Sweden - II_Bog_N2_1 | ecosystem: Environmental > Terrestrial > Soil > Wetlands > Peat | place: Sweden: Abisko...
TGCCTCCGCGGTGGAAGACATGCGTGCGGGGAGTGGATCGCAACTTGGGTGAGGCGCTTGGGCAAGAGTTTGTGCGGCGGACGTTTACCGCGGAGACCAAGGGGAAAGCGCAACTGATGACCGAGCAGATTGAAACGGCGATGCAGCATGAGATTGAGAATCTGGACTGGATGAGTCCGGCGACCAAGACGGAGGCGCTGCGGAAGCTGCACGCGATCCGCAACAAGATCGGGTATCCCGACAAGTGGCGGGACTACACGGCGCTGGAGGTGAAGAAGGACGACTACTTTGGCGACGTGCGGCGGGCCGGTGAATTTGCCTACGCGCGGGCGTGGAACAAGCTGGGCAAGCCGGTGGACCGGGATGAGTGGGGTATGACGCCGCCGACAGTGAACGCGTATTTCAATGCGCAGATGAACGACATCAATTTTCCCGCAGGGGTGCTGCAGCCGCCGCTTTACGATCCGAAAGAAGATGATGCGCCGAACTACGGCAACACAGGTTCAACGATTGGGCACGAATTGACGCACGCGTTCGACGATGAGGGACGGCAGTTTGATGCCAGCGGCAACCTGAAGGACTGGTGGACGCCGGCAGATGCGAAGGGGTTTGAAGACCGCATCAACTGCGTGCGCGATCAGTATGCGGGGTATGTGATTGTGGATGATATCCACATCACATCAAAGCTGACCAGCGGCGAGGATGTGGCGGATATTGGCGGGACGCTGTTGGCTTACATTGCGTGGAAAAAGCAGACGGAGTCTGCGACGCTGACACCGGTTGATGGACTGACGCCGGACCAGCGGTATTTTGTGGGCATGGCGCAGTGGGCCTGCGAGAACCAGCGGCCGGAGAACCTCCGCGTAAGCGCGATAACCAATCCGCACTCGCCGGGGTTTGCGCGGGTGAACGGCGTGGTGAGTAACATGCCGGAGTTTCAGAAGGCGTTTAGTTGTAAGGCGGGTCAGCCGATGGTGCACGCGCCAACGTGTCGGGTGTGGTAACCACCTGCGGCGTGGCAGACGTTCGCTGGAGGCTCGCACGGGCATACTGCTTTCCGCCCTTGCGACAGAATGAATCCGGCCCTGACGGGGTAAAGGCATTCAAATGCTTTGCCCCATTCATCGCATGAAGTCGCGATGAATGGGGCAGAACTTATAGGTATTTGTATTTAGGTAGATGGACTTTTCTAGCGGCCAACTCTGCCGCCGCCACCACCGCGCATACCACCGCCACCGCGCATGCCGCCGCCGGAGGCCATTCTTGCACCGCCGCCGCCACCATAGCTATAACCGCGTGGGGCTCCGGCGTATCCGCGAGGAGCTGATGCATAGCCGCGTGCTGCTCCGGCATAGCCATAACCGCGAGGAGCGCCTGCGTAGCCGCGAGGACCGCCGTAGCCGTAGGGACGGGCAGCAGGCCGATAGGCATATCCGCGTCCGTAACCGCCGCCGTATCCGCCAATGTATCCACCGATGACGACTCCGCCGCCACCGTATGCGTAGACCGGCGGAGGTGGAGGAGCGTAGGCGTAGACGGGAGGCGCTGGTGCGTAGTCCTGCTGCGGAGCGGGAGCATAATTCTGTTGCGGAGGATCCTGGGGCGCATAGTCGGCTGACTCAGGAGCCGCGGGTTGCTGATCGTACGTTGGCTCCTGAGGCCCCGGAAGCGGAGGAGGCGGAGCCATTTCGGCGACCGGCGGCCGCTGGGCGAATCCGTACGGATCACGCTGCAGCGGGGCGACATCGGGAATGGTGAGGTCGTCCATCACCTTGAGAGTCATGCGCGTTTCTTCCTTGAGGGTGGGACGCGGACCGCGCATGGGCAGCATAAGCAGATCGACGGGCCAGAGGATCGGTACGGACCAGAGCACGGCGTCGCGAACGGCGTGGCCCTTGCCGAGGATGCGTCCGTTGCGGTCGACGTTGTAACCGGGGACTGCGACTACGCGCGCATCGACGGGGATGACGGTGTTGGGCTCAATCACCATGCGGTCGAAGCGGAGTTCCATCCAACCCTTGCCTACAAAGTGGCCTGGATCTTTGTAATCTTCGAAACGGCCGACGAGATAGCTGTTGACTGGAAGAACGGAGCGCCCGTAGCGCTCGGAGTGGCCAAGCTGGCAGAGGACTGGGTCACCGATGGCGGTAGTTTTGGATGAGAGTTTCGGTTCTGATACGGTGCATTGGACCAGAGAGCCGGCAGGAATGAGCTGCTCACCGATGAGACAGAGTGGCGAAGCAGCGAGCAGAGAGAGTAGAGCGAGTGAGGTGCCTTTCATGACAGTCCCCCTTGAATTTGAAGGGCCCCGGACGGAGCCACTGAACGAACAGGCCGCAACTCGGATGGATGCGCGGCTGTGCGCTCTTTTCCAGTCGATATAGGGGGAGAACCGGATTGCGGGGATAAGTTGCGTTGGGGGTAGAAATAAAAGTTTGACGGCACTGCGGAACTTTTTGAGGAAGCGGTAAGCCCGGGCCGAAATGGGACGCCCTGCAATCGCAAATCAGCAGCGTAGATTATTGCGCAGAGGGTGCGGGCTGCGCGGGGGCTGGTGGCGGCACGGGCCGGATTTTGGCGCGGAGATAAGCCACGAGCTGCGCAATTTGCACGTCGGTAAGGGAGTCGCCGAAGGGAGGCATTTTCTGCCCGCCGTTGAGAATCTGGGTGGTGATTTTTGCAGGCGGCCAGGCCTTGTCCGCGCGGATATTCGTGAGCGGGGGAGCCTTCTTACCGCCGGCGCCGTTGACGCCGTGGCAGTAAGCGCAACCTTTGTCGCGGAAGAGGACCGCGCCTGCTTCCTCGTCGGCCTTGTTGCTGGAGGCGTGAGCGGGCAGGGCCGCGGAAAGGAAGATAGCTGCTATGAGCGCGGCAAAAAAAGGCTTCATGGACTGGATCACGAAGATCATTTTCTCATGGGCGGGTGCAGGGATGCGTAGATCGAATGGTGTAGGTTGTGGACTTCGCGAATATCGCTCTTGCTTCGATAGGAATTGCGCGGAACTTGTCGCTCCCGATTTAAATTCATAGCATCATGATCTCCGGAGGCCTGCATGAGGCGACTCGTTCTCGTAGCTTTGATTTTTGTCTTGAACCTGAATCTCCCGGCGGCCTTTGCGCAGAAGGCAGACCCGGCTTTGCAACCCTTGACGTTTTTGGCGGGGCACTGGACCAGCGATACACCGGAGGCCCAGGAAGAAGAGTACTGGTCGCAGGCGATCGGACGAAGCATGGTCGGCACATACCGCTTGATGAAGGCTGGCGACGCAGTCTTCTACGAATTCTGGGTAATCGAAATGGAAGCCGGAAAGCCCGTCTTCAAGATGAAGCACTTTGATCGGGGCTTGCAGGGCTGGGAAGAGAAAGCCGATTTGGTGCGTCTTGAGCTGTCTGTTAAAGGTCCGCAGGATGTTCTGTTCGCCAAACGGGATGGCAGCCTGTCGCTCAGATATCAGCGCAATGGGGATGAGCTGGTGAGCACCTTGCATCGGGTAAAGGATGGGCAGCCGAAGGAAGATGTTTTTCGGCTGCATCGAAGCAAGGAATGATTCTGGGGCAGGGCAACTTTACGAGCCGGCCTACCTCAGCCGGCAAAAAGAAAACCGGCCGCGACGTGGGGTTTCCACGCGCGGCCGGTTTTGTGAGCTGTGTTGAAGCTCGGGTTCGTTCTACTTGCGTTCCCGCGGCGCAATGCCGAAGGTTACTGAGACCGAAAGGCTGCGAGACGACATAAAGGTCGGCTGATCGCCGCCAGCTATCGGCGTCGGTCCAGTGGTGTTGAAGGGATCGGTCAAGGTTGTCCCGGAGATGGTCTGCGTGAGGGGACTGCCGGCCAAAGTCAGAGCCGTGAGGTTGTGCTGGCTAAGCAGGTTGTTGGCGCCCAGGCGGATCTTGGTCTGGTCGAAAACATTGTGGTTGCGGACGGTGTAGTTGATAAATGAATTGAGTGTGCTGAAGGCGGGAACGACGGCCTGGTTGTGATACGCGCCGTTGTCCACACGCTGTTCGCCTACGCGCTTGTTGAAGATGCCAAGGTCGAAGCCATGATTCTGATAGGTGAGCCCCTGCAACTCGGTATCGCTGGGCGTCTGCTGCACCCACAAGCCGCGTGGCGCATCCACATACAAAGGCGCGGTCGGTGTGCCCGCGTTCAACTTACCTGCGTAAAAGGCGTTTGCTGCAGTTGCATTCAGGTATAGGTTCAGACCTTTTTGAAGCACCGCGGTGGTTTCGAATTCCACGCCCTGCGTCACAGAGCTGGGCTGCAGATAGTTCACCGTCTCTGAAGTTGTAGGGTCGATAAGGCTGGAGTAGCTGTTCTGGAAGCGGACATGGTAGACATCCGCATCCACTGAGATTCGATTAGCCTTGAACACCGTACCAACCTGATAAGTCGTCGATCGCTGCTGCTTGGGCGGAGTCAACAGACCCGGCGTTGGATTAACTGCCGTGGGCGTATGCGAGAAGTCGTAAACACTGCTGGGGGGAACGATGCTGCCGGTAGATGCCTGCGCATAAATCGCCCAATCGTTCTGGACACGGTAGTTCAAATCGAGCGAAGGAAGCGTTGCATAAAACGAGCCGGTATCAGTCGCGGTGGCACTGCACGCAGCGGTAGTGCTGGCGCATGTGAGTGGACCGACGGTCTTGCCGTCGTCGGCCTTATGAATTACGTCATAAGTGTAGTAGGCGAACTTCGAGCCCGCCGTAACATTAAGCTTCGGCGTTGCGTGGAATTCGAATTCAGCAAAAGGCTGGTACGAATCCGTATAGAACGTTTCGTCAAAGTTAGGGAGCGGCTGATCCTGCCAATTGTTCAGCGGATCGGTGGGATACTGGTGGCGATTCGTGTCAGCCCAGTCAAACCACATGCCGGCGCGGATCACGCCGAACTTCGAGGTTTGCGAGAGCGTTGCCGTCTCACCGTATTTGCGATAACTGTTGTACTTATCCACGGCGCAGGGTTCGGCATAAGTGGTCAGGCCGGTTGACCCGCTGGTCTTGCCCGTCGCAATCACATCGCAGGGAGCGATCTTCGCGCCGTTGTAATACGCCACGGCCTTTGAACCTGTACCGGCGATGATGGTGCCGGGGACCAGCGATGGATTGGCGATGGCCGCGGCCTGCGTGGCCTCCGTGATAGGCACGGCATTGGAGTAGAGTTCGCCATTGTCGTAGTTATAGGTGTAACCCTTGACGTCTAGATACCAACCGCTGCCGAATTCAGTCTTCAGACCGACATACTCAAAATCGGTGGGGACCTTGTAGTGGTTGTACTGATAGTCCAGCCAGTTTGTGGGGTCGGAGTTATTCACCATCATGAAGTTGTAGCCGTAGCCTGTGTAGGGCATAACTCCGTTGGCTGCGGTGTTGTATGTTGTGCCACCAATGGTTGTGGTCGCCGTGCAGAGAGATGTGGGAGTCGAAGCGAGGGTCTGGCAGCGGGTCGGGTTCAATCCATACGTGTTGGCTGTGAGCTGAATAACTCCGCTGAAGCCAGTAATCACGGTCTTGGGCGAGAGCTGATATTGATACAGCAGCGACCCCGCGTTACGGGTGTTGTAGTTGAATGTCTGATAGCCGTCGGAGGTCATGTGGTGCACGTCGACGAAGAGGTTTGATTTTTTGGGGCTGCCAAAAATACCGAAGGGGCCGGAGTTATAGGAGCCTTCGAAGAGCTTGGTGTTCCATGTGCTGTAAGTAGCTGTGCCGCGCACATCCTGCTCGCTCGTAAGGGGCATTGAGAGCAGGTGGATCGAACCGCCGAAGGGAGTGGGCCCGATAGTTGAAGCCGAACCGGGGCTACGATCGAAGTCGACGCCGCCTATCCACTGCGCCGGGAAAAAGGCCCACGAGTGGTGCGTAGGGGAGTTGGTGTCGTAGAAGGGAATGCCGTCGAAGTCGATGTCGTAATCGCCGTCGGGGAATCCGCGGAAGTAAGTCTTGGACTGACCCAGACCAACGCCGTCAGAACTGGTGGTAAAGGCGCCTGGAACGATCTGCACGATCTCACCGAAATCGGAGACGGGCGAAGTGAAGTTCTGAATATACGTGCCGGAGATGAGTGACTGCGGCGAACGTTCCTCAATGAATCCGCCGCTCGGAGCGGTTTGTGAAGCGATGGAATCGACGCCGGCGTTGACCACAATTTGCTCGGCAACCATGCTCACATTCAGCGTCAGGGGCACGCGCACGGATTGACCGGCAGCAACAACCACGCTGTTTTTATAGTTGACGGCGAAGCCAGTCCCGGTTGCTTCAATGGAGTAGGTTCCTGCAGCAAGACCGTCAATTGAGTAGGAGCCGGTGCTGTCAGAGACGGCGGTTTTGACCGCGCCAGTTCCGTCGTTCTTAGCGGAGACAGTGGCATTGGGAACTGCGGCGCCTTGTACGTCGACGACGGTGCCCTCGATTTTCGAGCTGGTTGCCTGCGCGCGCAACATGCTGCTCGAAAGCAATAGGAGAACCGATAAGGCGAATGCGAACAGACGCCTGCGTCCGCTCATGAAACTGTGTGTCACGAAGTGCCTCCAGAAATGGGTAAAGGAATGGTTGGGCGCGGAAAGTCGACCTATTTTTTGCCGCACTGCAACCGAAACTAACAACCAGATGTGAAGGTTCGATTACTGCCATGTTTCGGAATGGTTACAAACGGTGGAAAACACGGAGATTCCTGAAGTAAAAGCCGGGACGTGGAGGGCCACGGTTCAGGAATGGGCCGCGAGGGCTGGACAGTTCAGCCTTTGGGGGTCTTGCGTGCGGCGAGCATCTCCGCCATTTTCTCGATGCGATTGAGGCGGGTTTCAGGCTTTTTGGCGCTCTCAATCCAGTCGACATATTCCTTCTTGTGGGAGTACGAGAGAGCGTTAAAGGATTGTTGCTGCGCCGGAGCTTTGGCGAGGGCGGCCTCGATGTCGGCAGGAACGGTGACGGTACGCGGAACGTCGTCGAGTGCAAGCTCTACCTGGACGGTGTCTCCGGGATTTGCCGCAGCGGAGGCGAGAATGTCTTTGCCGACGCCGAGGATGTGGACTCCTGCGCGAGGCATCAGCGAGTTACGGAACGTGAATCCGTTGATGGTGGCGCGGACAGGAACCTGGCCCTTGCGGCCGAAGATTTCAGGGACACTGAATGGGATCTGGAGATAGGTCCATGCGCCGCCCGGGCCGCGGCTTACGAGTTCGGCTTTGAACTTGAGGGGATTGGCAGCAGCTTTGGGCATCGGTCGCTCCTATTAGTCTCCCACCGGCGTAGCCGATCCACGGGAGATGAAACCGTAGCGTCGATCTCTAGATCGGCTGTTGTGTGGGCGTCCTCGCCCGCGCTCTTGAAGACCGGCCAACCTTGTTTCTTATCAGTGGTGCCGAACTCCCTTTGAGATTTTGCCTTGGAACGAGTCGCAGCGCAAGAGGAAATTTTCGGCCAGAGGACTGGAGTAGTCTGACTGGATATGGCGGTGGGTTCGGGATGGTATGCGGGCGAGTTGCGGCGGGAGTTGATGGTGCGGAATCGCGAGTGGGTGCAGGGCAGCGGGCGTGTCCGTCCCCATGTGGAGAGCTATGGAGCCAACCCCGTGATTGTCTACGAGCCGGATGGCGCCGCGCTGCACGGGAATTTTTTCGATGATGCCTATGCGGCAATTGTTGCGAACAAGGACTGGCTTCGCCGATTCGACAAGATTCATGCGCAGGGGCGCGCACTGCCCAAGGCGGAGAGTGGAAGACGGTGGCGAGAGCTGGACTCGTCAATGAGTTCGGACGCGCTGCTGATGAATGTTTTTCTTGGTTTTGGAATGAGTGAACTCGCCGAGTTGAAACGAGTGCTGGGTGTCGAGGGCGACGGGCCGCCCGAGTTTGGATGGAAGGCGCGAGTGCCCCTGGCTTCAGACCCGAATGGTCGAGTCCGATTCGACCGGACGGAGGTGGACATGCGATGGGGCGGCCTGCTGGTGGAGGCGAAGCTGACGGAGTCGGATTTTCAGACGCGTGCGGCGAAGGTTGTGGAAGGGTATCGGGATTTCGATGCGGTGTTTGATCGAGAGCTGCTGCCGCGTGTGGAGTTGCGCGCGGCGCGGCGGCGAACGGCTGTCGAGTTCGCTGAGGAATTTACGCAGGAATGGGAAGAGCCCGAGGCTCAGGCCGAGTTTGAAGCAAATGAGATTGCACGAGAATTTCAGGCGGGGATTGTTGCTAAGGCGCGTGAGGCGGAGCCGGTTGAGCCGGGGTATGCGGGGTATCAATTGATTCGGAATGTGCTGGCGGCCTATGCGGAAGGGTGCAGCTTTTGCGTGGTGCATGATGAGCGTCGGCCGGATTTGCGGGAGGCGTGGTTTGACGTGATGAAGGCGGTCCGGAGCGCGGAGATGAGGACGCGCTGCAAGGTGATGACGTGGCAGGAACTGGCGAAGTTGGCGCCGGATGGATTGCGGGAGTTTTTGGATTTGAAGTATGGGATTGCGGCGGCGGGAAGAGCGGCTTCGTCGGCGGAAAGGATGGCGGAACTACTATAAATGGGCTGGTTCATTGCAATGGAACTGGATGTTAGGCGATGAAACGGTTAGCATGAGGTAGGGCAAGAAAGTTCACCAAAGGGAGATGACATGACGACTGTGCAAATTACATTGCCGGATCAACTGGCGCAAGAAGCTCAGCGCGCCGGCCTGTTGTCGCCCGAATTCGTGGAAAAGTGGCTGCGGGACCAGCTCAAAGCGCAGCGTGCAGACCAGCTATTTAAAGCAATGGATCGCATGAGAGCAGTGAACGACCCACCTGCTATGTCACCGGAGGCGGTCGCCGTGGAGATTGCTGCCATGCGCGCCGAGAGACGCGCTCGCGGTAACGGCTAGTGCGGCTGGTGCTGGACACCAACGTGGTTGTGTCTGCCCTGTTGTGGGACGGCGTGCCACGACGGCTACTAAAGGTGGGACGGGCTGAAGGCGTAGTGCTTTATTCCAGTTCGCCCCTGCTTGCCGAACTGTCGGACGTTTTGTCCCGACCCAAATTCACAAATAAAATTGCGGCATCGCTGTTGTCTGTTGACCAGCTTGTAGACCTCTATGCCGAACTGATTGATTTGGTGCTGCCAGTTCCGACGCCGCGCCTCGCGCCCGATCCCGACGACGATGTGGTGATTGGAACGGCGCTTGCCGCCAAGGCCGACTATGTAGTGACCGGGGACAAGGGCTTGCTGTCGGTGGGTACTTACGAAGACGGACGGATTGTGTCAGTGAGTGAGGCGCTGCAACTGGTTGTTGCGGGTTAGGAAAATCGGTGAGGGTTGAGGCTCATGTTTTCCCAAGTTTCGAAGGCGGGGCCCATCCATCCATCCATCTGCTCTTTTCAAGCGAGAACTAACTCTTGCGCCGGTTAGGTGATCTGTTGCCAGCATATTTGCGGCGGACAACGACATACCCATCGGGAATCTTGTCAAAATCCTCCGGCACGTGACTGCTCGGACGATCAAGAATGTCGAGGGCCCTGGCAATTAAAGCAGAATGTGGTTGGGGCCGTTGCGCTAACCCTTCCTCATGTTGAAGATGAGCGAGCTTTTCCGCAACGGCAAGGTTGATGAACTGGTTGAGCGAAACGCCTTCCTTCTGAGAAAAGTTCTCAGCTAGCTGGCGCACAGAGGGCATGAGCTGGAGGGGGAACTTGCTTAAGGCAATTTTCTTCTGAGTCACAGGAATAAACTCTATCTCCTCTTTCGGACTTTGCATAATAGCTTGGCGGGCGTCAGTACGCCGAGGTTAAAACGTTCTGAGGGACGAATACCTGCTTCGCCAGATGCGACCAATCGCCCAGCCAGAAAAATTAAAATAAACAACGCATTATCAATAAGTTAAGCCTGAAACTTGTGCCAAATCAGCGCGTTTTCAGAAAAAATGACAAAATCTCTGCAACCCCTGTGCTCGATTAGTTCACTTCTCGGCAACCCGAAACCTCTCCGCGGACTGCCCCCATGGTCCGTGTCTCAACGAATCGAGACCATGGATGCGACCCTTTCGATGCTTCCGAAACCACTTAAGCAGCCGTTTCAGCTATGTAGCGCACCCCTCCGATTGAACATTTCGGACCTTCCCGCCACGACTTTGGCCTCGCGCCAGGGGCGAGGAATTCGCGAACTAGAACCCGGCGCCGGGGATGTATTTGTACTCGATCTTCTGCGGCTCTTTGGGCTTGTCGCCGGTTAGGTCGTGGGTGTGCCAGACTACGCCCTCGCTCGCGACTTCAGGGTGCATGAGGAGGAAGATCAGCGCATATTCGGACGCAGTAGGGTTGTCTTTCTGGTCGGCGAAAGTTGCGGACTCAATGGCGGCCTTCCCCTTTTTACGAGGTTCGCGATGGGGTACATGGGACATCTCGGTTAGAGTGTCCGATGTCGTCCATGGGGACGAATCCTAAACGGTAGTAGGGAGGGGCGGCGAGAACTAACTCCTGCGTCGGGCAGTTGCGCGGTTGCCAGCAGATTTACGGCGGGAAACAACATACCCATCGGGGATCCTGTCAAAATCCTCCGGCGCGGGATTACTCGGACGGTCGAGGACGTCGAGGGCCTTCGAGATTAAAGCAGGATTTGGTTTGGGTCGATGCGCTAACCATTCATCATGTTGAAGATGAGCGAGCTTTTCCGCTACGGCAAGGTTGATGAACTGGTTGAGCGAAACGCCTTCCTTCTGAGAGAAGTTCTCCGCTACCCGGCGTACGGACGGCATTAACCGGAGGGGAAACTTGCTTACGGCGACTTTTTTCTGACTCGCAGGCATCAAACTAACTCCTCTTTCGGACTCTGCTCAATAGCTCGGCAGGTGTCAATACTTCCAGGCTAAAACGTTCTGCTGCTTCACGAAAATGTTTCGCATTGTTGGTTATGATCGCGTCTGCATTTCCGTTGATTGCCACATCCAAAACCATATCGTCGTTTGGGTCTGGCGACAACGGACGATACAGAAAAGCAACTAAGACCGGCTCGGCAATTGCTTCTAGCGCGTCCAGGATCGTTGCCGTTTCCGCCCGCGATTTGCCCGACGCTTTTAACTGTCCCCCGCGCAGCGCAACATCCCGGTACTCGCAAGCCAGCTTGAGGTCCATCAGAGTTGTGAGTTCGCCCCGAAGTGCCAGCCGGACGGTTTCCGCTGCCGCGCCTGTGCTCGAGCGAAGCGCGGTGATGAGCACGGATGTATCGAGGACCGCTCTCACCGAACAATGGTATCACAGGTGACATCATTTGATTGAACTTGGTTTTGGGAGAGTGAGAGGCGGGCGGTCCGTTCCCCGATGAAATCTCAGAAAGGTTTGAAGATGGTTTCGTCGCGGACCTCCAGAACGCGGGCCGTCGCTGACGCGTTTCCCAAAGGCTGCGCTTGCTTGCCTCGGGCTATTCTCGTTCTGGCCAAACTGGACGAATAGCTGACCCATGGCAGGCGGCAATTGCACTGCAAGAAAAATCAGAATAAACAATGTATTATCAGCAGTTTATGGCGATTAATCCTTCAGAATCAGTGCATTCTGCGAAAAAACGGCTAATTCTCCACAACCCCCTACCTCGTTGAGTCCGAATCTCTGTCACCGAAACACATTGAAAAGGCTGCCCCCATGGTCCGTGTCTCAACGAATCGCGACCATGGATGCGACCCTTTCGATGCTTCCGAAACCACTTAAGCAGCCGTTTCAGCTATGTAGTGCACCCCTCCGATTGAACATTTCGGACCTTCCCGCCACGACTTTGGCCTCGCGCCAGGGGCGAGGAATTCGCGAACTAGAACCCGGCGCCGGGGATGTATTTGTACTCGATCTTCTGCGGCTCTTTGGGCTTGTCGCCGGTCAGGTCATGGGTGTGCCAAACTACAGATTCGCTAGCCACTTCAGGGTGCTTGCGGAGGAAGATTAGCGCATACTCAGAAGCCGTGGGGTCGTCCTTCTGGTCGGCGAATTTGGCAGACTCGATGGCGGCTTTGGCCTTTTCGCCCAAGCGCCGATAGAGGATGGCGAGCTGATAGTGGGCGGCCAGATCGTCAGGATCGACAGCCTGCAATCGCTCGTAAGTTGCTCTAGCCATTGGGTAATCGTGCTGCTGGTAGTAGCTGAAGCCGAGCTCACGAAGGCCATCGCGCGAGCGGGGATACTTGGCGAGCATCGCCTCCAGGTCGGCAATGGCTTCCTTGGTTTGGCCGGCGTTGCGCTCGACCAGGGCGCGGTAGTAGAGGGCGCGAGGGTCTCCAGGTAGCAATGCTAAAGCCTTGGCAATGTTTGCTTTAGCGTCGTCGTATTTCTCCCACGCAATTTCAACGATGCACATGTTGGTGAAGGCGTCGGCGTAGTCGGGGCGCAGCGCCGCAACGCGCTCGAAGGCGTGGACGGAGGCCGCATACTGCTGTGCGTCAAGGAGCGTGATGCCGTAGTTGTTCCACCTCATCCACTCTTTGTTTTCAGTGGGATCGGGAGCGACAGGAGCGTTGTCGCCGATCTTGAAAGTCTTGGTTTCCGACGCCATATCCACAATCAGCATGGGGTAGGGCTTGGGTTCTTTCTGGCCCGTCTGCGTGATCGCGTAGTCGATGAAGTGTTGGTTGAATCGGCGGTAGCGGACGGTAGCGGTGAGCGAGATTTGGCCGGTTATGTCCTTCGGAAGACGGAAGCGGTAGCGGACTAGCTGCGAGCGCCCGGACTGGATGGTGTTGTTGTAGGCGAGAACGCGGTTGTGCCAGATCTGATGGAGGTCGTTGAGCTCGCCCTTGTTGTTGATGAGGCGGTTGGTAAAGGAGTGAGCGGAGGGGTCGAGGTTGCCGTCGGGTTGGATGAAGCCGGATTCAGTGAGGGTTTTGCCGGCGCTGTCTTTGACGGTGAAGTCGACCCAGGCCTCGTAGAAGTCGCGCTGCTCGGGGATGAAAGAGTGGCCGATGCCCTTGTTCTGAATGACGACGTCGGCGACGAGGGTTTCGCCGGGGACCAGGGAGAAGGCGGTCAAGCCGAGCGGGGCGACGAGGACTTGATCAGACGAAGTGGCGGCGGCGTTTTCCTTTTCAAGGGCGAAGATGTCGACGTTGAAGACGCCTTTTCCGTCGTAGGAGTTCTTGAGAAAGTCGACGACCCTTTTGGCCTGCTCTGGGTAGTTGAAGTACGCGGGGGCGAGGGTGTTGCCGCCGGGCCAGCGGTGGGAGACGAGCTTGGCTTCTTTTGTCACCGGGTCGGGTTTGGAGCCGGGGTCAATTTGGCCATCTTTGAGCGGCTCGCGGACCATGTGGCAGGTTTGGCATGTGGAGACGGAGTCTTTGCGGTAGAAGGGGAGGGGGGACTGCTTGGTGAAGCTGGCGGCCTGCCACTCGTCATATAACCCGATGGCGCGGAGCCACTTGTAGTTGTCGAGCGAGGCGGGGATGGCGGCTTTGTGGCAGGCGGCGCAGAACTCGCTCGTCTTGTAGAGGGGGCGCATGACGGCCTTGGAATGGCGGTCAAGGTGGGCGAGGATTTCGGCGTCGGAAACGGGGCCGGTGATGGGCGCGCCTGATTCATCGACTAGAACAGCGGGGACGCCCATGACGTAGGACCCGGTGCCGGTTGGGTCGGTGGAAACGATGGAGTGGCAGGTGGAGCAGGTGACGCCTTCCTGTTCAAAGGGGCGCTTTTTGGGCATGCCCTGAGAGAGGTCGCCGGAGAGCAGGGCGACGGGATTGTGGCAGCCCTCGCAGTGGCGGGAGAACTGGACACCCTTTTCATCGATGAGGGCGTTGACGTTCTTGAGGTACCAGGGGGATCGGAAGCTGTTGGAGTGGATGGACTCGCGCCACTGGTGGTAGGCCTCCTGATGGCAGTGGCCGCAATACTCCGCTGTGTAAAAGCTTTTGGGGCTGACGAACTGGCCGGTGGAGCTGGTGGCGTTGGAGGGGAGGAACGGGGTGTCTTTGCCGAAGGCGTAGTTGTAGTGCGAGGCGACGGAGTTATGGAACGGGGTGGTGGGGCCAGTGATGGGGACGGCCGCACCATATAAGGGTTGGGAACTGGCCGGGGCCGATGTGGAGGTGGTGCTGGATGTGCTGAGGGCAGGAGCGTCGGTGGGCGCTGGGGGATCGGTGGCAGCGCTCACGGACCACGAGGCGACGAGAGATACGGTGACGAAGGAGGCGGCTAACAGCCAGCGGCGGTGCGCAGATTTCAACATCGTCCAGTGATCTCCAGGGAAGGTCTTGCGGCCCGTTGGCACATGAGGCATGGAAATGGCCGCGGGAACATAAGAAAGGTAACAGGGGTTAGGGGTAGAGTGTCCTCCACCTTAAGGTTGACCACCACCTGCGGTGCGGCAGCGGCTTGCGGGAGCTCGCACGAGATTTGTCGTTTCCCCTTCCCCTAGTGCGATGGACCAGGGTATCCCGCGGTTGGAGAGATGAGGCTCGGTGATGTACCAGTTCGTTTGCAGCGGGTGGTTCATAGAGTGGGATGAACGGGGAAAAATTGGGGTGGAGAGGTGTGAGGTAGCTCACATCCACTTAGCCAAACGAGGCCCCAAACTGGTACGGTTGTCATGAAGGATTCGTTTTCAAAAGATGGTCTCCAGTCCTTATTTTTCTCTTGCAGTTCTGTTTGTGGGCGCCTTGCTGTTTGGGCTGACGCCACTGGCGCTGGCGTGGCTGTGGGGAAGGGTGTTTTCTCCCTGGAAGCCGAACGCGATCAAGAACGCGATTTATGAGTGCGGGCTGGAATCGAAGGGCGATGCGTGGGTCCAGTTCCGCTCGGCCTACTACCTTTATGCCATTATTTTTCTGATTTTCGATGTGGAAGCCGTGTTCCTGCTGCCCTTTGCGGTGGCGTTTACCGGGCTGGGCGTATCGGCATGTGTGGCGATGCTGGTGTTTGTGCTGATGCTAATTGAGGGGCTGGCGTGGGCCTGGGCTAAGGGGATTTTGACGTGGGTGTGAGAGCAGTTCGTAGTTCACAGTTCTTAGTTCACAGTTGATGGCGCTGGTCGAAGGGCATCCGGCGTTTGGTTTAGAGGAACTGGAGCTGAGTGGGGATTGAGCGAACTGAACGGACTGAAGCAGACTTTGAACTAAGAACTGTGAACTAAGAACTGTGAACTGTACTTCGGAGTGTAGCGACGATGGTAGAAGAAGGACTGAAGATCGAACTGGGGAAGCAGGGCGTCTTCGTTACGACCATCGAGGAGCTCTATAACTGGGGGCGGCGTAGCTCGATTTGGCCAATGCAGTTTGGGCTGGCGTGCTGCGCGATTGAGATGATTGCGACGACCATGGCGCGGTATGACCTGGCGCGGTTTGGGGCGGAGGTATTTCGGCCGAGTCCGCGGCAGGCGGACATGATGATTATTTCCGGGACCGTTACGAAGAAGATGGCGCCGCAGGTGGTGCGGCTTTACAACCAGATGGCGGAACCGAAGTACGTGATTGCGATGGGCGCCTGCGCGATATCGGGCGGGCCGTTCAAGCAGGGCTACAACGTGCTGAAGGGGATTGATCGCTATATTCCAGTCGACGTGCATATTCCGGGATGCCCGCCACGGCCTGAGGCGCTGTTGCAGGCGTTTATGACGCTGCAGAAGAAGATTGATGGACAGAGTTTGACGGGACCGAATCGTCCGCGGCATTTGAATGCCGATGCCCAAACGGAGTTTCCCGTGCCGGTTCAAGGGGCGCACGACTTGGAGCCGACGTCGAACCCGGGAGTTTGGCCGGTGCAGATAAAGACAGTGATTGGTGGATAGTAAATAGTGGTTGGTTTGAAAAGCAGGTCCGTCGCTACGCTAAGGATGACGGATTGAAGTTGAGGAAATTGGCTTGATGACGGTTGAGGAGATCAAGGCGGCGATTTTGGCGGCGGTTCCGGGCGCGGGGGTGGAGATTGTCGCGAACCCAAGCGTGAGCGGGCAGCACTCGCTGCTGATCGCGCCGGCGAATGTTGTCGCGGTGGCGACGTTTTTGCGAGATGACGCGGAGCTCAAGCTGGATTTCTTGTCAAACGCGACCGGGGTGGACTGGCCGGACAAGGAAATTTCGGAAAAGGTGAAGGTGACGCGCGCGGTTACGAAGACCGTGGATGGCGCGGAGACCACAGTCGAGGAGACCGTTGAGGAGACGCGGAAACGCGTGGAGCCGGGGTGCCTTGAGGCGGTGTATCACCTATTTTCCGTGGCCAAGGGGCATGGGCCGGTGGTGATCCGGATGCGGACGGCGAACCGGAGCGATCAGGTGGAGTTGCCTTCGCTGACGCCGGTTTGGCGGTCAGCGGAGTTTCAGGAACGGGAAATTTTCGATCTGTTCGGGATTGTGTTTACCGGGCATCCGGATCTACGGCGGCTGCTGATGTGGGATGAATTCAAGGATCATCCGATGCGGCGCGATTACGTGGAGCCGGACGATTTTGAGTACGAGCCGACGGCACATGACGATGTGATGAAGCGGGCGCAGGAGCATGTGGCGAGGGTGAAGGCTGCGGAGGGCGCTGCGAGTGCGGGCCAGGAAGGAACGGTCGCGGGCGCATGAGCGGATCAGGATACTTGGACGCGACGTTGAAGCCCGAGGGCTGGAATCGGCCGCCGGTAATTGAGCCCGACGGTGAGGGAGAGCTGTTGGAAGTGGCTATGGGGCCGCATCATCCCTCGACGCACGGTGTTTTCCGGATGGACGTGGCGCTGGACGGGGAGCGGGTGATCCGGCTGAAGCCGGTGTTTGGCTATCTGCACCGCAACCACGAAAAGCTTGCCGAGGGGATGAGCTACCTGGCGTCGATGCCGTTTACGGATCGGCTGGACTATATATGTCCCATGACCAACAACTGGGCCTATGCGCTGGCGGTGGAGAAGCTGACGGGGCAGGAGGTTCCGGAGCGGGCCGAGTATCTGCGGGTGATATGCGGCGAGCTGACACGGGTAGTGAACCATGCTTCGGCAGTGGGATTTTTGATTCAGGAGATGGGCGCGAGCGGAACGCCGCTGATGTATGCGTTCAAGGAGCGCGAGAAGGTGCTCGATCTTTTTGAGTCGCTGACCGGCGCGCGGATGATGGTGAACTACATGCGGTTTGGCGGGTGCCGCGTGGATGCGACGCCGGCATGGCTGGACGGCGTGCGCAAAGTTGTGGCGGGGTTGCCGAAGTTTGTGGACGAGTTCGAGGCGCTGCTGACGGGCAACGAAATTTTGATGGCTCGGACGCAGGGCGTCGGCATTCTGAAGCCGGACCTGGCGGTGAATGCGGGCATCACCGGGCCAATGCTGCGGGCTTCCGGAGTGAACTACGACATTCGCAAGGTGGATGTTTACGGGATTTATAACCGTTTCAAATTCAGAGTGCCGCTGGGCGATCACGGCGACGTGTTTGACCGGTTCATGATCCGGCTGTTGGAATTGCGCGAGTCGCTGAAGATTCTGGAGCAGGCGCTGAAGGACATTCCCGGTGGTCCGGTGATGGATCCGAAGGCAAAACTGCGCGGGTTCCGGCCGAAGCCGGGCGAAGCGTACGGTCGGATTGAAGCGCCGAAGGGCGAGCTTGGTTTCTATCTGATCAGCGATGGGAGCCCGAATCCTTATCGGTATCGGGTGAGGCCGCCGAGCCTGATCAATCTGACGGTGCTTGAGGATATGTGCCTGGGGCAGAACGTGGCGGATGTGGTGTTGATTTTTGGAAGCGTGGATATTGTGCTGGGGGAAGTGGATCGGTAAATAGTTCACAGTTCTTCGTTCGCAGTTCGCAGCAGGCAATTCCGAGAACCACTTTGAACTAAGAACTACGAACTGCGCTTCCGCAGGAGGGGTAATTTGCTGGGTGAGGGAATACTGAAGGGGCTGGCGGAGACGGCGCGGAATTTCGCGGGGAGCTTTGTGTCCGCGGAACGGCTGACGACGGTCGAGTACCCGGAGCAGCGGATTGCGCCGATTGAGGCGACGCGCGATTTTCCCTTCCTTGTATATGACGGGACGGATCCGGAGGCGGGGCTGCGGTGTGTAGCCTGCCAGATTTGCGAGAAAGAATGTCCGCCGAAGTGCATTTATATCGTGAAGAGCACGGATAAGAAGCCGGATTACGTTGGCAAGTTGCAGATCTATCCAGCGCGATTCGATATTGATATTTCAGTGTGCATGAGCTGCCAGATCTGTGTGGAAGTTTGCCCGTTTGAGGCGATCAAGATGGATACGGCATTTGAGCTGGCGACGACGGATCGTTTTGGCGGATTGCTCTACGACAAGAAGGAACTGTCTAAATCGAACGAGCATTATCACGCGATTCATCCGACGGAAGCGGCCGAGGTGGATGCGCGGCTGGCCGAGGAAAAGGCGAAGGGTGAGGCCAAGGCCAAGGCTGCTGCCGCCGCGGCGTTGGCGAAAGCTGCGGCACCTGCGGCCGCGACGCCAGTGCCGAAACCCGCTGCACCTGCCGCTACTGTGCCTGCAGTGAAGCCGGCGGAAGGAGAGTCGAAACCGTGATCGATAAGCTAGACCAGGTTTTCGTTCTTCTGACACAGTGGGTGGTGGGATTTTTGCCGGCGTTTCTGCAGCCTGTTGCAGTTGTGGTGATTGCAGTTGCGGCGATCCTGGTAACGTTTCCTGGGCTGTTTGCAATTTGCGTGCTGCTGGAGCGCAAAGGGCTGGGTCGAATGCAGAATCGCATTGGTCCGAACCGTGTGGGGCCTTTCGGGTTGCTGCAGCCAGTGGCCGATGGGTTGAAGTCGCTGACCAAAGAGGACCTGGTTCCGCTGAGCGCGGATGCGGTGGTGCATTTTCTGGCGCCGGTGTTCCTGGTGGTTGTGGTGTTCATGGGCTACGCGGTGTTGCCGGTGGGTCGCAACATGACGCTGGTGAACATGGACGCGGGCCTCTTGTTTTATTTTGCGATGGGCGCGTCAACGGAACTGAGCGTGTTCATGGCGGGGTGGTCGAGCCGGAACAAATATTCGCTGCTGGGCGCGATGCGCGCGGTGGCGCAGATGATCAGCTACGAGGTGCCGCTGCTGATGTCGAGCGTGGCGGTGGTGATGATTACGGGGTCGCTCTCGCTGAACGCGATTGTGGACGCACAGAATGTGTACACGTGGGGATTGCCGCACTGGTACATATTTACGCCGTGGGGATTTGCGGGGTTTGTGATGTTTGCGACCGCGGCGACGGCCGAGACGAACCGGTCGCCGTTTGATTTGCCGGAGGGCGAGTCGGAGCTGGTGGCGGGGTACTTTACGGAGTACTCCGGCTTCAAATTTGCGGAGTTTTTTCTGGGCGAGTATGTGGGCATGCTTTCCATCTCCGGACTGGGCGCGACTCTGTTTCTAGGTGGATGGTCTGCGCCGTTGCAGGTGCTTGGATTCGTGCCTTCGTGGATTTGGTTCTTCGGCAAGGTGATGCTGTCGATGTGCGTGTTTATCTGGCTGCGAGGAACACTGCCTAGGTTGCGGCAGGACCAGTTGATGAATTTTGCATGGAAGTTTGTGTTGCCGTTTACGATGCTGAACCTGTTTGTGGCCGCGGCATGGCGGTTTATGGGTGACGGTTGGTTGCGGTGGGTGGTGTGCTCGGCGGTGCTGGTGATTGCTTACG
>Ga0302197_10001916_pt1 | contig 19523 bp, 23 predicted proteins | sample II_Bog_N2_1_FD_193526 | JGI IMG/M metagenome (GOLD analysis project Ga0302197, IMG submission 193526) | Peat permafrost microbial communities from Stordalen Mire near Abisko, Sweden - II_Bog_N2_1 | ecosystem: Environmental > Terrestrial > Soil > Wetlands > Peat | place: Sweden: Abisko...
GAAGTGCTCAAACCCATCCGCCATCCGCTGCTCCTAATCACGAACCACTGGCTTTAGCTTCTCATCCCACCGCAAATACGCCGCCGGCACTTGGTGATCGTGCGGAAATACCACCAGCCAGCGCTCCGCAATCGCCCGCGCCAGAAACTTCTTCTTCTCCTCAATGCAGCGCAGCGGGTCCAGGTCGTATCCCATGACCCACGTCGGATCGAGATGGTGATGCGTCGGAATCAGGTCGCTCACATAGCAGGCATGTTCTCCGCCGGACTCCACATGCACGCCCAGCACATCCGGCGTGTGCCCGGGCAGCGTCTCCACCCAGATGCCCGGCATAATCTCCGCCGAGGTCTGTATCCGCACCGGCGGCAAGTCCTCCCGTCCGCGCAGCCGCGCATCGTCGTTCGTAAATCCGCCCGCGCCACCCATATCGATCAGCGTCAATTGCCCGCTCGCAATGAGCGGGTCGTAGTTCGGCGCGAGGTAACTCACGCGGTCCCGCTCCAACTGCAGCCGCCCATGCGCCAACTCACCCGCCGCGGCGAAGTAGCGCGCATTGGGAAACGTCGGCGTCACCGTACCATCGTCATGCAGGGTCGTATTCCAGCCGCAGTGGTCAAAGTGGAGATGAGTGTTGATGACATGAGTCACATCGACCTTGCTGATGCCGGCCGCTTTGAATGAGATTGGCAGCCGCTCTTCATTCTTCACGAAATCGCGCAGCTTCGGATTGAGCTTGTTGCCGAGCCCGGTCTCGATCACCACCACCGCGCTTCCCGTCCGCACTACCAGCGAGTTCAGCCCCAGCAGCACTCGGTTGTCGGCATCGGGCGCCATGCGCTTCTGCCACAGCGACCTGGGCACCACGCCGAACATCGCGCCGCCGTCCAGCAGAAACGTGCCGTCACTGCACAGGATCAGTTCAAACTCGCCCAGCGAACGCCGCCCACGGACCAGCTGTGCGTCGTCGAGAGGTCCGGCCTGGGGAGTTGCCGCCACCGCCCCAGTCTAACCGCACCCATGGTGCGCTAGACCGGGGTCGTCTCTTCTGCGGGCTGCAGTTCCTGCGCCGGCGGAGTCGCGCCGGCGCTCTCCGCGACCATCGCCGCAGGAGCTTCTGCGATCATCTCCATCGTTGTCGCCGACTCTGGGCACATCGCCAACGCCTTATCCAGCGCCGCCGAAGCCGCCTCCACCTGCGCTCCCGGCGAGTCCAGATTGGCCACTGCCGCCACGCCCGCCGGAACACGCTTCAACTGGAAGCATGACCGACAAAGCACAGGCCGCCCCTGCGTCGGCTTGAAAGGCACCGTAGTCTCGATGCCGCACGCCGAGCACTCTGTACGCGTCTCGGTACGCGAGAACGGAAGTGCCGACGCAGCCGTATCCGGGCTCGCCGAACGCCCCAGCCCGGCGCGCTTGGCCTTGCAGAGCTTGCAGCGCTTGGGGTCGTTCTTGAACTGTTTGTCGTAGAAGAAGAGCTGCTCGCCCGCGGTGAACACAAAATCGTTACCGCAGTCGGAGCACTTCAGAAATCGGTCTGCGAATTGCATTGCGCCTTCTCCCATCGTGCGGGATAAGGATGAATCGCAGCCCGTTGCCTGTTTTGATTGCCCGGGATGCGCCTTCAAGCCTGATCGTGCGTACTGCTCTGCTGGGCCCTTGGATGCGATGGATAAACTCGCCGTCCGCACATCTGCAATGCTGCAAACCTTACAATGCCGGGTTGCCGGGAGAAGATGCGTGGTCCGCATCTTCTCCCCCCGTTATTACTTCGTGGTGTTCGGTGGGAGCGTTTCGGTGTTTATTGTTTGGAATAATTTCCCTATAGGGTACTGCAACCCATGGGATTTCCCCGACTACAAGCACCGCTCCCGGGGAAATGGACTATTCCTGTTCCTTCCGAACCTTCTTGCGATTACGCTTGCGCGCAAGCGCCTCCTTCACGCGTTTCTTCTCACCTGGCTTCAGGTAGAAAGAGTGGCGTTTGACCTCCTTGATGATGTCTTCGGTCTGCACCTTGCGCTTGAAACGGCGCAGAGCGTTCTCAAGGGGTTCGCCTTCCTGAACTCGAACTTCTGCCAATGGAAATAACACCTCCGAACCTGCCCAACTGGCGTTCTTCCAGAATAGTCCCGAAACCCCTCAGCGCGGCATAAATTACGCATAAAAACAGCGATTTAGCGACCATTTCAGGGCCGAAACCCGCGCTCGTTTCAACCCCATTCGAACCCCCAGAATGCCGCCCGGCCCACATACGCCGCCTGGCACACGTTTGCCTAGAAAAAACTCCTACAGCCGGCCATCCTGCATCCGGGCGAGGACCCAGGCCACCGCCCCCAGCTCCGCCAGCACCATCAACTCCAGATCGAAGGCCAGATTAGAAAAGCTCGGGCCGGCGTGCGGCGCCAGGACGAACAGAGCCGCCGCCAAAACCACCACCGCGACCCCGGCCACCGCCTTGCCCGCGCTCCAGGTGGGGCGACGCGCAGCGCCAACCGGCAGCGACTTCGCCACCCTGGCCGCAAATCCTTCTGGCACCCTTGCGTGCGGAGGCCGTTCCAGCGCGCGCCCAATCGCCGCCTCCAACACCGCCTGCTCTCTCGACTCGTTCATCTCGCCCCTGATCTCGCTCATCGTCTCGCTCCCGCGCTCACCGTACTCAGACTCTGTGACTCATGTTGCACGCTCTCCACCTGAACGCTGGCTCTAGCCTCCAGCCGCGCGCGCACCATCTCGCTCAGCCGCTTCCTGCCGCGGTGCAGATGCGTCCGCACCGTATTGATCGGCATCTCCAGCGCTGCGGCGATCCCCTCATAGCTGCACTCCTCCTGATGGTAGAGCACCAGCACCGCGCGCTCCATCTCCGCGAGCTCATCCAGCGCACTCTCCACCGCGTGCTGCACCTCGGCATCCGCAAAGCGCTGCTCTGGCGAGCGAGCGTGCTCGGTCAACTCATCTCCCGCGAAGTTCTCCATCCAACTGCCGTCGATCTCTTCCTCAACGAACGCCGGCTCGCTCGCCAGGTGGGTGCGCTCCCTGCGGCGGCGCTTCCACTCGTCCTGCGCCACATTGACCACGATGCGGTACAGGTAAGTCGCCACCGTTGAGTCGCCGCGGAAGAACGGCAGCGCGCGGTAGAGCCTCAAAAACGTGTCCTGCGCGAGGTCCTCTACATGGGCGCCCGAGCCGGTCAGCCGCGTGAGCGTGCGGAAGACCATGCCCTGATGCTCCCGCACCAGCGCCTCAAACGCCTCCGGACTGGTCAGGTCCTTCTGCAATCGCCTTTGCCTTCCGACATTTCTGCCTCTACCGCAGCCTATTCCTGCGTTCGACCGCACGCCAGCCGTTAAGTTTCACTCAGCGCCCCTGAAACTTTCCTACCGCCGCTCAGTCCTAGGCACCCAGCACCACAGGAGACCAAAAAATGACCTTCGCACTCGCTATGTTCGGCAATCCATGGGACAGCCCCTTCATCGTGCCAGTCGCCGGCTGCTTCATGATCCTCGGTATCGTCGTCGCCAGCGTTCTCGCCGGCGTTCGCACCCGCGAGATGGAGAGCCAGGAACGGCTGGCCGCCATCGCCAAAGGCCTGCCCGTGCCGCCCACCAAGGAAGAGATGGAGCTCAACCGGGTGCTGCCGATGGGCAGCTCCAAGCGCCGCATCGCCAACAATCGCCTCGGCGGCCTGATTCTGATAGGCACTGGCATCGGCCTGGCATTGATGTGCTGCATCATCGCCATGATCCTCGGTGTGCGTGAGGTCTACTGCGGCGCTGCCGCGGGGCTCATTCCGCTGGGTATCGGCGTGGGACTGCTCATCGACTCCAACATCCAGAAGCGCGAACTGGAGGCCGCCGACGCCGGCCAGCCGCCCACGGCTTAGAACTGCAGATGAGTGGCCATCCCATGCGCGGATCTCCGCGCATGGGATGGGTACAACGCTTCCAGTCCTTTGGTTCGATAGACTGGAAGACCTATGAGCAAGACCGAAAAGCCGGTCGCGGCGAAGCAGCCCGCGCGGCCCACGATTAAGGCCGTGCGCGGCACACGCGACCTGCTCCCCGCCGAGACCCCGCTGTGGAACCGCGTGGAGGCCACCGCCCGCGCCGTCTTTGCGCGCTATGGCTTCGGCGAGATACGCACCCCCATCTTCGAGGCCACCGAACTCTTTGCCCGCGGCGTCGGCGAAGAGACCGACATCGTGAGCAAGGAGATGTTCACCTGGGAGGATCGCGGCCGCGCGGCGTCGGAGAAGAACTCCAACCTGACGCTCCGCCCGGAGAACACCGCCGGGGTGGTGCGCGCGTACATTGAGCACAACCTGGGCGAGAGCGGCGCGCTGCAGAAGCTCTACTACATCGGCCCGCAGTTCCGTCGCGAGCGTCCGCAACGGGGGCGCTACCGCCAGTTCTGGCAGATCGGCGCGGAGGTGCTGGGGCCGCCCAGCTCCGGTGCGGACTCGCCGCTGCGCGATGCCGAGGTGCTGGAGATGCTGGCGTCGTTCCTCGACGAGCTCGGTGTGTGCGGATGGCGGCTGGAGCTGAACTCGGTGGGCAGCGCGGAAGATCGCGCGCGCTATAGCGCAGCGCTGCGCGAGGCGCTGGAGCCGGTAAAGGCAAAGCTCTGCCCTGACAATCAGCGCCGCGCTGAAACGAACCCCTTGCGTGTTCTCGATTCGAAGGATGAAGCCGATCAGGAGATCATCAACGGCCTACCCAAGATCGCCGACTTCCTCTCGCCTGGCTCCCGCGCTCACTTTGAGCAGGTGCTGGCCGCGCTCGATGCCTGCGGCGTGAAGTATCATCTGAATCCGCGGCTGGTGCGCGGCCTGGACTACTACACGCGCACCACGTTTGAGTTCACCGTGCCCAGCGGCGACGCCACCGGCCTGGGCACGCAGAACGCGCTGCTGGGCGGCGGCCGCTACGATGGCCTTTCGGAGATGCTCGGCGGGCCCCGCGCACCGGGCATCGGCTTCGCTATCGGCGAAGACCGCCTCATCCTGACGCTGCAGGCGCAGGCGGAAGCGGATGGGGCGTCGATTGCCGCCACCAAGCTGGGCGCCTACATCGCGCCGCTCGGCGTCGTACAGAACCCCGCCGCGCTGGTGCTCGCGAGGGAACTCCGCGCCGCGGGACTCACGGTCGAGGTCGGCGACGGCAGCTTCAAGCTCCGCAAGAGCTTTGAGATCGGCGACTCGCTTGCCCGGCACATCATCTTGCTGGGAGAGGATGAAGTTGCCACGAACACCGCGACCGTCAAGACCTTCGCTACCGGAGTCCAGAAGAAGGTGGAACGCTCCGCACTGCTCGAGGTCCTTCGCAAGCAAGACGGTTCATTCTAAAAAGCGACACGCTCGCTTTTGGACTCCTCACCGCAAGATCTCCTGCAACAGAGCGGGGGGCGCAAACATTTCGCCAATTTTTCCCTCGACAAGAGAAAAGCTCTACTGTAGCGTTGCTACTCTCCAGCGAATCTGAAAAGAGGTGAAAGATGCGAAAGGCGATTCTATTGGCTCTTGTTGTGTCCTGCGGAACTCCTATGTGGTCCCAAAGCAGCAACACCGTGATCTCCGCCTGCGTGAACAACGTGACCGGCATTCCCCGCCTGGTCTCCACGTCCGCGCAGTGCCTGAACTTCCTGGAAATCTTCAAGCAGTGGAATGTAACGGGTCCCCAGGGAGCTCAAGGGCCCGCAGGGCCGCAAGGCCTGATGGGGCTCCCCGGCGCTCAGGGACTACAGGGTCCGGCAGGGGCGCAAGGACCGCAAGGTCCAGCCGGGGCTCAGGGACCGAAGGGGAATCCGGGCGTAGCTGGTCCTCAAGGGCCGGCAGGGGCGCAAGGCGTTCAAGGCCCGGCAGGCGTTCAAGGGCCAGCAGGTGTAGCGGGGCCGAGCGGGCCGAACGGACCTCCGGGACCTGCTGGACCGGCCGGAGGCCAGGTGTGGTCCTCGACGGCTCTGCTCCCCGCCATGATCGACTCATATGAAACCGCGAACGGTGTGGTCGCTCTGCCTTCGGGTGGCTCGAACTTCTCGCAGGATGTCGCGGCGAACTCTCTTCTCGTTCCGCAGTCGTGTACCGCTTCCGGCTTTTCCGTGACGGTATTTCACGCGGGCACCTCCGCGCCTGCCACGGCCAATTTCGTCCTGGCCATCGGATCGGCCTCTTCCGTTAATGGAAATTTCCTGAGTGGATCGAGCATCGTGTGTACGGTGACCACTACAACGGACGGGAACCCGGCCTCTTGTACCTCTGCGAACGCTCAAGTGCTCACGCCCGGCCAATTCATCTCAATCGCTGCAATCAATTTCAGCTCCACGGCAGTATTTCAGGGGGCTCGGGTAGCCACAAGCTTCACGTGCCAATAGCAATCGCAGGGTGATGCGGGTCCCTATCCTGAGCGTACGCAGGATGGGACCCGGTCGCTGCATCTATCCTGTTGCAGTACCGCCTTGCGCAACCTCCTCCACATCTCGCTGGATACCACCGCGTTTCCGTGGGCGAAGCGGACGCCCATCCGGGGACTGCAGTCGGTGATCGCGGTGGCAGTGGCGCTCATCGCCGGCAAGCTCAGCGGCCATGCCAGCGCCGGGGCCATCGCTGCGGGCGCGGCCTTCACCATTGGATTCGCGCTGTTTCATGAGGCGCTGGCGTCCACGCTGCTCAGCATGGCGATACTCACGCTCGGCCTCGCCTCGGGCACGCTGGCCGGATCACTGGGAGCGGAGATTCCCGCGGTCGTCCTAATCCTCGCGATCATCGCCGCCATCAACTATGGGCTGCTTGCAGACCTCGGCTCGACCTCGAGCTGGATCGGGCAGCAGTGCGCGGTGTTTGTGGTCATCGCCAGCTACTTTCCGCTGGGGGTGCACTACGCTGTGGGGCGCACGGAGATGGTGCTGGCCGGCGGCGCGCTGCAGATGCTCTTCTATACGGCGTTCCACCTGCATCGCCTGCATCCGCGAGCTGTTGCTGCGCGCCCACCGGTGCTGCCGCTGCTGCGAGCGCGAGCGCTGCGCATTCTGAGGCAGGTGCGCCGCGACCTGGCCTGGGGCAGCAGCATGGTCTCCTACATTTTGCGGCTGGTGCTGGCGGTAGGGCTGAGCTCGGCGATCTACCAGACGTTCCACATACGCAACGGCTACTGGGCGCCGATGACCGCGCTGCTGGTGCTGAAGCCGCAGTGGTCGAACACGCTCAGCCGCGGCATCGCGCGCCTCTTCGGCACGCTGCTGGGCGCGGGCGTTGCGCTGATGTTTGCCCTCTGGGTTCCGCTGCCCGCGTGGCTCACCTTCACGCTCTGCGTGATTGCCGCGTGGGGATGCTATGCCACGCAGGCGGTGAACTATGCGCTGTTCTCCTTCAGCATCACGCTGTACATCGTCTTTCTGTTCCGCTTCGGCGGCTTCTCGGACCGCTCGGCCGCGCACCTGCGCCTGGTGAATACAGCCATCGGAGGAGGCATCGCGCTGGCGATTGATCTTCTCTGGAAGCTGCTCGCCCCACGGGTGCCTCCCGAGCTTCCCGCTATGGACGCAACACACTCTTCCGCCTGAGCGAAACTCCGTACAATAAGCGGATTACGTTCATCGTCTCACCATAGCCAGCGAGGACCCCTATGGCGCGCTCCCGCAAACCGCCGCCCCCGGTTGAACCGCCGCGCTCGCGCAGGCTTCGCGTGGTGTTGGGATTGGTCTATCTGCTCGCGCTGTCGGGCCTCATCGTGTGGGAGTACCGCGACCATCTCGACCTGGGTTCCACGGGTTGTGAGCCGGGCATCGCGGAGACCAAGTCGGCCCTGCACTCCCGCGCCTATGAACACCTGCTGGACTGGGCCAGCGGCGAGAGCACCAGCCACGTCACCGCGATCGCTATCCCCGAGGACATGGAGGATATCCAGGGGAACGTCTGCCAGGCACGCGCTTACTTCGCCGACCTGATTCGGACCATTGCCCCGCAGCATCCGGCCGAGATCGTGATCGACAAGTTCTACGGTCCTGCCGCTTGCCCCAACTCTCCACAGACCACCGCGGAGTTGGTCGCCGCAGTGCGATCTGCTCCGTTCCCGATTATCGTCGGCGAATCCGCTGCCATCGCCCCCGCCGCACACGACGGAAGCTGCCTGGTACGCAAGCCGCAGTTGGACTTCGGTTCCTCCAACGTGATCCGGGGCCTGACCCGGCTCAATCTCGAAGCCGAGAGGGTGCCGCTACAGTGGAAGATCCTTCCTTCCGATGCGGAAGGCTCCAGCGCGAAGGCGGAAGCGGCTGACTCACTGTCCCTGGCCGCAGTGAAAGCCTACGACTCCGACTACCAGCACCATCGCCGCCTGCAAGCCATGATCGCGGCGGACCACCATCCCTACGCTAACCTGCGAGTCGACCTTCCGCAGGAGACCTCGACCCAACTGCTGTGCGACGCCGGAACTCCCGCCATGCGGCAGCGCTGGAACGTTAGCTGTTCCGGGCCCGCACCGCACCTCAAACTGCTGGGCAAGGTCGTGCTCATCGGGGCGGAGGACGAACGCGACCACTGGCCGGTCCTCGACTCTCGAATGTGGGGATTCGAGCTCCAGGCACGCTATATCCAGGTCATGCTCTCCGGCAGCTATCTGCGGGGTCTGCCCATTTGGATCCCGTTCCTTACCTTCGCCTCCTTTATGTTTGTGGTCGAGGGCTTGCCCACGCTGCTGGAGGCCCTGATTCCGGCCGGGAAAGACCACTGGTTTCTTACCCACGCCTACACGCAACGCCGTTATGTCTGGGTCATCTTCTGGACACTGTGCTTCCCGACTGTGTTTACTGTCCTTGCGCTCGCTCTCGGGTATCTCCCGCCTCTTGTTGTGTTTGGCGATATCTGCCTGGTGGCAATTACGCGACTGCTCCTCTTTGCCGCCGAATCCACTGGCTCTCCGCTGATTCAACCGAACAAGAAAGGGACACCATGACCGTTCCCGTAAAATCAACCCCCAACTCCAATCCGATCGGAGGCGAAGGCGGCACTCCGGGGCTGGAGATCGAAGCAACCGAGACCCTCTCCGAAACGATTATTGTGAAGGCCACCCCGCAGCCGACCAACCCCATCGGAGGCGAGGGCGGAACACCGGGCGTGGACTGAAAACCGGTCCTGAGGCCGAATCGCCCATCCGCCATGCTCCACGTGCCAGTCGAAGCACGGCTTCACTGTGCTTTCTTTCAAGCAGCAAACTACAATAGATAGATTGTGACTCTCGACTTCTTAGGCACCCTGCAGCGCACGCATCTGTGCGGCGATCTGCGAAACACTGACGCAGGCAAGACCGTAACCATCATGGGCTGGGTCAACAGCCGCCGCGACCACGGCGGCCTCATCTTCCTCGACATCCGCGACCGCAGCGGCATCACCCAGGTCATCCTCGACAAAGAGGTCTCGCCCGCGGGCCACGCCAAGGCCGAGGCCGCGCGGCCGGAGTATGTTGTCGCCGTCACCGGCAAGGTGCGCGTGCGTGGGGAAGGGCTCGCCAACCCCAACATGCCGACCGGCGAGATCGAGATCGTCGCCAGCGACCTGCTGCTGCTCAACGATGCGAAGACGCCGCCGTTCTCGCCCGCCGATGACGCCATCGCCAACGAAGAGGTGCGGCTGAAGTACCGCTATCTCGACCTGCGCCGCACCGAGATGCAGCACAACTTCGCGCTGCGCTCGCGCGTCGCCATGGCGATCCGCAACAACCTCGTCTCGCAGGGCTTCCTCGAGATTGAAACGCCCATCATGACGCGCTCCACGCCTGAAGGCGCGCGCGACTACCTGGTTCCCAGCCGCGTCCACGGCGGCGAGTTCTACGCTCTGCCGCAGTCGCCGCAGATCTTCAAACAGATCCTGATGATCTCCGGCTTCGACCGCTACTTCCAGATCGCGCGCTGCTTCCGCGACGAGGACCTCCGCGCCGACCGCCAGCCCGAGTTCACGCAGATCGATGTGGAGATGAGCTTTCCGCAGATGCCGCTGATCTTCGCCATGACGGAGAGCTTTCTGCGCGCGGCGTTCGCCGCTGCAGGCATCACGCTCGCCGACGAGCCGTTCCTGCAGATGACCTACGATCAGGCCGTCACGAAGTACGGCATCGACAAGCCGGACATGCGCCTGCCCGCGCTGGTGGATCTAAGCGCCGTTCTCACGCCAGAGCTGCGCACCACGCTCAAGATTGAGCACGATCTTCCCGTGCTCGGCTTCACTATCCCGAAGGTCGGCGAACTGAGCGGCACAGCGCGCAAGTCGCTGCTGAGCGAGATCCGCGCTTTCTTCGGTGAGTCCGGTCTCGATCTGCTGGACACTGCGCGCCTGCGCACCAACGACGCCTTCGTCCCGCTCGCTGACGCCATCTGGGCCAAGCTCTCTGCCGAGCAGCTCGCGTTCGCCAAGACATCTCTCGCAGTCGACGACCTGACCGTCGTCATCACACCCAAGCTCGGCACACCGCCGAAGTGGAACCACGATCCGCAGTGGATCTACAAGCGCGTCGGAGCGCTGCGGCTGGAGCTGGCAAAGAAGTTCGCCGACAAGCACAAGCTCTTCGAGCAGACGCACACCGCAGCCGACTTCAAGTTTCTCTGGGTCACGGACTTTCCCATGTACGAGTGGAACGAGGAGTCGAAGACCTGGGACGCCGCGCACCACCCCTTCACCTCGCCGCACGAGGAGGACATCGTCTCCGGCAAGCTCGTCGACGACAAGGGCGCGGTGCGCGCTCTGGCCTATGACATCGTGCTGAACGGCAACGAGCTCGGCTCAGGCTCGATCCGTATTCACCGCAAGGACGTGCAGCAGCAGATCTTCCGCTCGCTGGGCATGACGGATGAAGAGGCCAAGGAGCGCTTTGGCTTCTTCCTCGACGCGCTGGAGTACGGAACGCCTCCACACGGCGGCATCGCGCTGGGGCTGGACCGCATCGTGATGATCCTCGCCGGAGCAACGTCGCTGCGCGAGGTGATTGCGTTCCCCAAGACCGCGAAGGCCATCGACCTGATGGTCGACGCGCCGACGCCGGTAAGCGAGCAGCAGTTGCGTGAGCTGAGTTTGAAGGTCGTGGCGCGCAGTTAGCTCGTTGGAACATGCGATCCTGACGTACTGGCGAAAGCTCCACCGGCCCGAGATGCGAACAGCAACGGCGGTTGGTTCCGGCGGCCTACTATTCAACTCATGCATCATCTAGAAGGGCTAAGACGTTACCGGTTATTGCCTGACCGAGACGCTTATGTTGATCTGCATCAAGATGGATTCCATCAACGACACTTGCCGTCGTCACTGAGCTCGCATCAAAGAACGCACAGTTTTCCTCTCTAGCGATCCGTTGATAAGCTTCCGCCAATCCAACACACCGCAGCTCCGCACCAGAAAACTTCGACGCGATCGCTCCTTTTGGAGCTCGAATCGGTGGAGGAGCCACAATCAATATGCGAGGCAGTGGCATACCGGGTTCAATGGGAGCTTCCCGTATCGCACGAATCACTGCGGCCAATCCTTGTGCTGAGTGCCATGCTCCATTCTGATGGCAAGATTGAAAATCATTCGTGCCGAGCATCACGATGACCAAGGCGAGTGGTGAATTAATTTCGATTCGCTGGCCCACACCATCGAGGCCGTTTCGGCCCGGCTTAAGTGGATCGTCCCAAACAGTGCGGCGTCCATTTAAGCAATCCTCAATAACTCGGACACTTCTACCGGCGGAAATTAGCAGCGCTTCCAGCACGCCCGGCCACCGCAGTTCGAATGGCAGGCGGTTACGAGTATCGGGAACTATGCCCCAGGTGAGTGAATCGCCATATACGAGAATTTGTTCCATATCAGTTGTGTGAAGGGCGGAGTGAGCCATTTTCGCAGACCTTGGCAACCAGTGGGAAGCAAGGAGTATCCCCGAACCAAAACCTTACTAATGACCCTGAACGAAGGCGTGGCCAACCTAGCCGGAGCCATGAACGCCCTCAAAGCCCTCCCGTGGTTCCCAGCGTGGGTCCTGGACATCCGCGCCTTCCGCGTCGAACATTGGTCGGACTTCACCAGCTTCATTAAGGCCTAACCATCGGGGCCGCCCCGCAGTAAAATCATCCGATGCCAACCACTCCCACCCCCGGCGTATCACTTAGCCTCGCAGGCCGCACTGCGCTCATCTCCGGAGGCTCGCGCGGCATCGGCGCGGCCACCGTGCGGCTCTTCCGCCAGGCCGGAGCGCGAGTCGCCTTCAGCTACCGCGCCGCGCGGGCTGAGGCCGAGGCGCTGTCTGCTGAACTTGGCGGTCCGAGCCAGTGCCTTGCGCTACAGCAGTCGCTCACTACGCCCGAGGACGGGCAGGCGCTGGTGGCACGCACGCTGGCCGCGTTCGGCGACCTCGACATCCTCGTTGTGAACCACGGCGTGTGGCCGGACGACTCGCCCGCCGCGGCCATCACTCCTGCGCGGTGGCGCAACACGCTGGCCACGAATCTCGACAGCGCCTTCGGGCTGGTGCAGGCAGCGGCGGCGCACATGCTGACTCGACCCTGGCCCGCGGCCAACGGAGCGCACGGATCGGGAGCTCCCATCGAGGCTGCACGCGGGCACATCGTGCTGGTGGCGTCCGCTGCCGGGCAGCGCGGCGACCCCTTCCACGCCGACTACGCCGCCAGCAAGGGCGCGCTCATCTCGCTGACCAAGACACTCTCCGCCGAGCTCGCGCCACAGGCCATCTACTGCAACTGCGTCGCGCCCGGCTGGGTCACGACCGAGATGTCTGCCTCCGCCTTCGCGACCCCCAAGCTGGCCGCGCAGAACCTCGCCGCTGTCCCGCTGGGCCGCCCCGCCCACGTGGACGAGGTCGCCGGGCCCATCCTCTTCCTCTGCACGCCGTTCGCGGGCTTTATGTCGGGCGAGATTCTGAACGCCAATGGCGGCGCGGTGCTCGTGGGGTGATGCCCTTCTCCGGACCAGCTCCTCCAGCGCCCGCTAATTCATCCAGCGCCGGTCGTTGGGATCGCGCGGTTTCTCGTCCGGATCGAGGAAGCGGCCGCTCTCATCGATGCTGACGTCCTTGCCCTGTTTGCGCATGTAGACGGTGAACTTCTTCGCCGCGCGGCGGCGGCGGGCGCGTATGTATGCGTTGCGCAGGCCGAACCAGCCCTCGGAGGCGGAGGTCTTGAGCGAGCGCCGTGGCGCCAGACGCAGATAAGCATAGCCGCAGAGCGCGTTCGACAGCGCCACCAGCGCGCTGAAGCGGTTGCCGCCGATCAGCGCAGCGCCCAGATAGAAGAGCAGGTAGATCGCCGCCAGGTACTTGGCCTTGAGCGTGAGGACGAAGTTGAAGCGCAACTCCTGATCAGCGTGGAAGTACGCAAAGGCGAGCACCAGCGCCAGCACAAACGGCCACATGCCGGACTCGCGGGACTGCACCGAAAGCCCGGCGATGCGGTCTCCCGCCGCATAGGCCAGCAGGCTCGCCAGCACGCCGCCGCCGATGGTCGTGGCCAGAAAGAACTCGCCCAGCCAGCGAGAGCCGCGTTCGTCTTCCAGCGTGGAGCCGAAGAACCACACCGCCAGCAGCGCCAGCGCCGCGCTGATCAGGTTCAGGTCGGCAAACGGATAGCTCAGGAGCTGCCACAAGTGCCAGTTCAGGACCTGCTGGGGGACCAGTACAAAAGATCCAAGCAGGCTTCCACTCAGGTCGCGGAACAATATGCTGAGGAACGCCAGGGCGAAGAAGACCATCAGCGCCAGCAGGATAAGGCGCCGCGTGACGCCGCGAAACGCCGGCAGCGACAGCAGAATCGGACCGTTGGATCGCATGGCCATGGCAACCCGCCCTTCACTACTCTACAAGCTCGCTGCCGCGAGGGCTGGGCAAACCAGGCTGCGGGTTGACGAGGCACCCTACTCCCGCTAGAACTAGGGAAGCTACTCCTTGGTCTCAGGCAACATCATACAAGCGCTTAGGAGTCGCACGAATGACAAAGCAGGAGAGGGTTCTATGGCTGTCGTATGCCCAGAGTGTGACAATCCGCTGGATATCGATGCCGACGACGTCGAAGAGGGCGAAGTCGTCACATGCGATGAGTGCGGAACCGATCTCGAAGTCGTCTCCAGCGACCCGTTGGAACTTGCCGCCGTCGATGAAGAAGGGTACGACGATGAAGACGAGGATCTGCATGAGGAAGATGAAGAAGACGAGTAGCACCCTGCTGGTCCTGTCGCTGGGCCTGATGACTGTTCTGTTCCCCTTGGTTCCCGGGCTGCATACACCGCTCGTGGCGCAGCAAAGGGCCCCCAAGGAGCGCATCGCTGAAGGCACCGTCGTCAACAAGGACGACACGCCCATCACGGGCGCCATCGTCTATCTGAAGGACACCAAGTCCAACAGCGTCAAGAGCTACATCGCCGATGACGCGGGCCACTTCCGCTTCGGTGAGCTCTCCCAGAGTATCGACTACGAGATCTGGGCCGAGTTGAATGGCAAGCGCTCCAAGACCAAGGGCATCAGCTCCTTCGACAGCCAGAGCGACTTCCACTTCACCCTCCGGATCGACGAGGGGAAGTAGCGGCGGCAAAAGACTGCGGTAAAATGGACGCAGACGGAGAGTTGGCAGAGCCCGGTTGAATGCACCTGACTCGAAATCAGACATCGTCGCAAGGCGATCGGGGGTTCGAATCCCTCACTCTCCGCCATCCATCTTTTCCGTGCCAAATAGGCCAGGCGAACACCAGGCGAATATAATCTCCCTGTGTCTGCCGTCGCCCAACCCGATCTCTTCGGCTTCCTGCACATTGACCTGAACAGCTTCTTCGCCTCGGTCGAACAGCAGCTCCATCCCGAGTATCGCGGCAAGCCCACCGCCGTGGTGCCCACCATGGCCGATACCACCTGCTGCATCGCCGCCAGCTATGAGGCCAAGGCCCTTGGCATCAAGACCGGCACCCGCGTCGGCGACGCCAAGAAGATCTGCCCTGAGATCATCCTGGTCAACGGCTCCCACGAAAAGTATGCCGAGTTTTCCCACGCTATCGGAGAGGCCGTCGAGCGCATCTGCCCGGTGGCACACACGCCCTCCATCGATGAAGTCGTCTGCCAGCTCATGGGCCGCGAGTGCGAGCCGCCGAACGCGCGCCGAATCTCCGTCGCGATCAAGCAGGCTATCCGCGACGACGTCGGCGAGACCCTGCGCTGTTCCATCGGCATGGCGCCCAACCGCTACCTGGCGAAGATCGCCAGTGACATGCAGAAGCCCGACGGCCTGATCGGGCTGCTGCCCTCGCAACTGCCGCGCGCGATTGCCCACCTCGAACTCCGCGACCTTCCCGGCGTCGGCGCACGCACCGAGACACGCCTCAACACCAAGGGCATCCACACCATGGAGGAGCTGCTCGCCCTGGATCTCAAGGGCATGCACAAGCTCTGGGACTCGGTCTGGGGTGATCGTCTTTACCACTGGTTACGTGGCGCATACACGGGCGACGATGGAGCGCCTGTCTCTTCCGGCATCCAGAAGTCGCTCGGCCACTCGCACGTGCTTGCGCCCGAACACCGCACTCCGGAAGGGGCCTGGGCGGTCGCCCACAAGCTCCTGCACAAGGCCGCCATGCGTCTCCGCATGGAGAAGTTCCACACCACGTCGCTGTCGGTCACGGTGCGTTATGCGCTCTCTCGCGAACAGTCTGCGCGCCTTACCAAGTCGAAGCAGCACTATAGCGGTATAAAGAACATCGGCTGGGGAATGGAGGCGCGCTTCCGAGCCGCGCAGGACACGCTCACGCTGCTGGAGGCCCTGCAGGGCTGCTGGGCGCAGCGCCCGCAAGGCCCGGAGCATCGCAGGCCCTTCTTCGTCGGCGTCACGCTGCGCAATCTCATCCCCGAGGAAGAGATGCAGGCGATGCTCTTTGAGGAGCCTGGCAATCGCAACCAGCTCTCCGCCACCATGGACAAGCTGAACCTGAAGTACGGTCACACGACGCTGCACTTCGCCGGCATGTTAGCTGCCCGCGACTCCGCTCCCACTCGCATCGCCTTCACCCAGATCCCCGTCCAGTACGGCACGGACTGGATGTGAGTCTGTAGCCGCCTCCGGCTCCTCTACTTCCACCTTCAGCAGTCGCGTGGCCTTCTTACTCTCATCCACGACGATGGTCTCCGCGATGCGGTCGTGCACGGTCTGGCGATTGCGGTGAATGAAGTACTGCAGGAACCCGAAGCCGCCTTCGAGGAAGGACGCGCCATATCCCAGTGCGCGCTCCAGGCTCTGCCACAGGCCCATGCGGCTGTGCGTGAGGGAGACGACCCGCGTGCGCGCGATCCACTTGCCTGGAGTCTTGCCGTTGCCCCAATAGCAGGCCAGCGCGGCATACACGAACAGGAAGATCAGGCTTCTGAGATCATGCGGATGCCAATCCAGGTCAACGTTCGTATGGCCCTTGGTGTGGCGCGCGACAAAGAGGATCCAGCTCAGCGATACCGAAGCCCAGACGATCAGCATCAGGAAGAAGTCGATGCTGAAGCCCAACACGCGCCGCCGGAAGCCGGCGAGCGGAAGGCCGTCCAACTCATCAAACCGCGCGGTCTCGTGTGCATGGAAGTGCCGCTGCTTCATATAACTGTTCTCCGTTCCTCCACTCTAACCCCGCATGACAATCGTCACAACGCTTTGCTGACGCCGCTCACTAGGTCTGCGCGCCGGGTGGCACGATACTGGCTCTAGTCGCAAACAAGGAGCCGAACATGAGCGCAGTCCTCGAAGCCGAAGCAGCATCAGCCGGATCCACAGCGTCCGACGCGCCGGTCGCGGCGCTCGCGCATATCACCAAGAGGTACGCCAACGGCGTGCTGGCACTCGATGATCTCTCGCTCACGCTGCGCCGCGGCGAGATCGTCGCTCTGCTCGGGCCCAACGGCGCCGGGAAGTCCACCGCGGTGAAGCTGATGATGGGCCTGAGCTCGCCGACAGCGGGCTCGGTGAGCATCTTCGGCGCCGACCCGCGACAGACCGCTGCGCGGCTGCGCACCGGCGTGATGCTGCAGATCGGAACCGCGCCGCACATGCTGCGTGTGCGTGAGCAGGTGCAGATCTTCCGCGGCTACTATCCCAACCCGATGCCTTATGACGATATCGTGAAGGCCGCGGGCCTGGATGGCATTGAGGACCGGTTCTTCGTCCAGCTCTCCGGCGGGCAAAAGCAGCGCATGCTCTTCGCGCTAGCCCTCGCCGGCGATCCCGATCTGCTCTTCCTCGACGAGCCGACCGTTGGCCTGGACATCGAGGCCCGTCGCGCAATGTGGGCGCAGATTCGAGGCCTGGCAGCGAAAGGCAAGACCGTCCTGCTCACCACGCACTATCTGGAAGAGGCTGATGCGCTTGCGCACCGCATCGTCGTGCTCAACAAGGGCAAGCTGGTCTGCGCGGGTACACCAGCGGAGGTGAAGTCGCTGGGCGCGGCGGCCACATCGTCGCAGCCGAATGCGCTGGGGCTGAAGATCATCCGCTGTGTCACCACGCTCGGCGAGGACCACCTGCTCGCGATGCCCGGCGTGGCCGAAGCCACACAGAACGGCGGGCTGACCACGATCACCAGCTCGCAGCCCGAAGCCACTCTGCGCGAGATGCTCGCGCTTGACCAATCGCTCCACTCGCTGGAGGTTCAGAGTCCGGCGCTGGAAGATGCGTTTCTGGCGCTCACCAGCAACTAGTTCTCTTCCACAGCTCTAAGGAGATCCACCATGTCCACCGCAGCCATCTCGCTTCCCGCCGCTTCGTCCCACACATTCGGCCGCACTCTGCGCATCTTCCTCAACGAGACTCGCTTTGAGTTCCTGCGCCTGCTGCGCACGCGCGCCTTCTCGCTCTCGGTCATCGGCTTTCCGGTAGTCTTCTACATCTTCTTCGGCCTGATCATGAACCGCGGCGAGAGCATTCACGGCGTGCTGGTCGCCAAGTACATGCTGGCCGGTTATGCGGTCTTCGGCATGGTCGGAGCGGCGCTGTTCGGCATCGGCGTTGGAATGGCCGCGGAGCTCAACGCCGGATGGCTGGAACTGAAGCGCGCCAGCCCGATGCCTCCGCTCGCCTATCTGCTGGCCAAGTGCATCACCGCCATGGCGTTCGGAGTGGTCATCGTCAGCCTGCTCACGGCGCTGGGCGTCACCTTCGGGCACGTCTCGCTGACGCTGGCGCAATATGGCCGCATGATCGCGCTGGCGATCGTCGGTGTGGTTCCGTTCGCCGCGATGGGCATGGTGCTGGCGCTGCTGGTTCCGGCCAACTCCGCGCCGGGAATCGCCAACATGCTCTACCTGCCCATGAGCTTCTGCGGCGGCCTTTGGATTCCCATTATGTTCCTGCCGCGCATCCTGCAACACTTCGCGGTGGTGTTGCCGACGTATCACGTCGCACAGCTCATGCTCGGCTCCCTCGGCTTCCCTGCAGCGGGAAGCACCAGCAACCACTGGCTCGGTCTGCTGGGCTTCACGCTGATTATGCTGGGCGTTGCGTGGCTTGGATTCCGCCGCCTGGAACAGAAGTCCTAATCCCGCTCGTGTCGTGTAAGCACGGCGTAAACTTGCACTGGAACCTTCCATGTCCATCACAGGAACCATCTCGACGCAGCGCAGTCCCAACTGGGCTTGGATATGGCTCGCGTACAGCGGCTTCCTGTTCATCCAACCGATCTTCGAGCCCACATGGACGATGTGGCTCGGCTCGCTGGCTGTATTCGGTGCGTTCATCGGCATCTTCATGCTGTACTTCCGCGCCTGCGACGCGGGCAGCGTGCTCCGCTACTGGATGATCGCCGCCACGTTTGCGCTGGGGTTCGTTACGTTCCCATGGAACCAGGGAGCATCGTGCCTGTTTGTCTATGCTGCCGCATTTCTGCCGTTCACGGTCGTCTCCACGCGCAGGATGTTCGCATCCTTTGCGCTACAGGTACTGCTGGTGCTTGGCGAGGGCTACTACTTCACGGTCCGCACTCCGCATGGCCACTATTACGTGGGCTGGCCGAACACGCTGATCGCCATCTTCCTGATGATCGTCATCGGCGGTGGCAACGTCTTCTTTGCCGAGCAGCAACGCGCGGAGAGCCAACTCCGCGCCGCGCAGGAGGAGAACATCGCGCTCGCAGCCGTCGCGGAGCGGGAGCGTATCGCCCGCGACCTGCATGACGTTCTGGGCCACACGCTGAGCGTGATCGTACTGAAGGCCGAACTCGCTGGACGGCTGCTGAGGGACTCCGCTGCACCGGACACCGCGCGCGCGGCGACCGAGATCGGCGATGTGGAACGCACCGCACGCACCGCGCTGGCAGAGGTCCGCGAGGCCATCGGCGGCTATCGAGCGCGCGGGCTGGGCGCGGAGATCGAGGCGGCGCGGCGCACGCTGGATGCAGCGGGCGTGACGCTGGTGGCCGAAGGCACCTCCTCACAGAACGCCGCGCTCAGCCCGCAGGAGGAAACCGTGCTCGCGCTGGCGCTGCGCGAGGCGGTGACCAACATTGTGCGCCACGCCAACGCCACGACCTGCACGCTGCGCTTCTT
>Ga0302197_10001933_pt1 | contig 19435 bp, 8 predicted proteins | sample II_Bog_N2_1_FD_193526 | JGI IMG/M metagenome (GOLD analysis project Ga0302197, IMG submission 193526) | Peat permafrost microbial communities from Stordalen Mire near Abisko, Sweden - II_Bog_N2_1 | ecosystem: Environmental > Terrestrial > Soil > Wetlands > Peat | place: Sweden: Abisko, Stordalen...
GAAATATCGCTACAAAAGTATCATAAATTGAGACAACCAAATATAAAACTGTTTTTTCAGAAGAGTAAAATAATTCTGAAACAGTAATTCCAAAAATAAAATAGAGTATAAATAAATTTATGAGCTTAATAACTCGATTAAAGGAAGATATTAGCAATGACCCTTATTCCAAAATATAATCGGCACAAATTCAATGTGATTCATGATACATCAATAAATTTTGATCAATATACAAACTGATGATGAATATCAAAAAATATAGATAACATAAAGTATTGAATTCACCCTCCACTACTTTTGAATAATTTTTTGTATTAGAATTGACTGGCGATGGAAGGAGGAGGACCGAGTGAAAAATTACTGAGTCTTAGTGGCTGGTTGAAGATATTTATCATTGACTGCAACTGTTTTCCTTTTCCACAACGGTTTATTTTTTACATTTTATGCTCATGAAATAATGTTTTAAAGCACTACTAACATTGATCATAGTCTTTACATTACAAACAATGATATCGAGGGCCAACTATTGGTGTTTTTTAACAAGAATCGCACATATAATTTTAATGAACGCTGATTAAGGAGTTTAACTCAGCTTCAATATCATTTTTATTGCATTTTTTAATAACAGTACTTCTTACTGACATTCTATTATTCATAGTTTACTAAATTTGCCGAAAGTTAGAGGATTTAATTTTGCTATTACAAAGACTAGTATTTGTTTTATTGATCAAATTACTGATTTTCTTCTCTTTATAGGACTGTTTAGTCCCTAACTTAAATTCAATAACGTATTCAAAAAACTTAATTAGAGAACAATTTCCTCTTATCTTCTAAGTTCCCTTACAAAGTTAACAGTTTTTATTCACAGTGATCCTGCAAGTTTGGCATTCAAATAACTAATCATCTTTTACTTCTTATATTTATACTGACTTAATATTTGCCGTTTTTTTTTAATAATGATTTGCTGAAAGCGTAGCTGAGGGATTATAGACGCTTAATTGCGCGAATGTAGTAAAAGATTAATGAGATCTCGTTGTTTCGCTCAATTTAATTTGATTAAAATTGTTGATTCTGATAATAGAAACATTAAGATCAGATGGTGTTGATTAACTGGAGTTATTTGTGTTTCTAAGATCTTTACCAATGAAACTATCTTTGATTGATTAACTCTAATTAATTCCCAATTAGGCAGTCACCTTTATATTGATCTCTGACATTGAATATAATAATAATTATCCCTTTGAATCTGATAATCTTAAAAGGCAGGATAAAAAACGGTTATTTTTTAGAATAAAATATTTAAAAAGTCTTTTTTAAATATTGAAACTAACCTTATTTATTCCGATATTGAATTTCAGTTGCCAACTTAAAGCGAAACAAAATTTTAGAGAAAATATAAAATAATTCAGCAGTTTATTTACGAATTATGAGTCATAATGATAATCTTTAGATATTTATCAACTTTTGTAACCATTGTTTTATATTTTAGCAGAGTTTTGGAAAAAGGCAACCAATATCTTTTAATAACAATCAAATAATCTTGCATTATCAAATAAAAATCTAGTTAAAATTTCATTAATGGAATTTTGGAACTACATTATCAATATTCCTAATTGAAATTTATATAAACAATAATAAAGAAAAAAATGAAATCTTAGTTAAGAGTAAAATGAGTAAGAACTAATTAAAATTAAGAAAATATTCTTCCTTTATGAATTGCAGCTTATCTATGTAAAAAAATATGCGTATATTAAAAAGAGGGCTGTCGTCACACGGGCTTCTCAAGCGGTCCCCCACCTTAATACTAACCGTGCCTGAAGTCGCTTAACTTCGGAGTTCAGATGGGATCCGGTGCTTTCGACTTAGTATGGACGACAGCAACAATCAAACTCTCATTCTCCCTTAGTACTTTTCCCCCACCATAAAATTTCAATATTTTTTCAAAAATCACCCATTGCCATAATAAATTAATTTAAGACTCAAATATTATAAAAATATTCAGGATTGAACAAAGTAAGCCTCTAACCCTGAAACTAAGATTTACTTAAAAATAAGAATATTTTTACTAGCATTTGTATCATCGATATTATTGATATTTATTAATATCGGCGAAAGAGTAACTGGCAAGTTGTCAATCAAGTAGATGTTGAATATAGTTTAATTAATCAATATATTGATGAATATCATGCTAGTTGTGGGTCAAAGTAGATAATCTCATCCTCCATTTCGTTAAGTTCACGATCTGAAATGGTTTTATTTTGAATCTTCGGTCCATATCTCATTAAAACTAAATAAACTTGGCTTTACTTTTTTGATATCCTTATTAAATTCTTTTTATTCTGGTTTTAAAAGTAGGGTCATTGTAATATTTCATGGTTGCAGCTTCATAGACTGCAAAAGGAGGTTCTGTCTCAGATCCTAACCCCTCTTCTATCAAAATTTACTCTTGTTAGGCTTCAGGATTGGCAATTTCCTGGAGCAAACTGGGGTTTTGCTGTATCTAAATTTAACTATATTGCTTGAGTTTCTTGAAAAGGTTTACTTGCTGAATATAGGTTTCTTAATATTCCAAAAGCTTTACTTTTTGTGATTTGATTTTGAATTTCGTAAAATTTATCTTTGGTTAAAGATGCCGGAACGTTGACTTTATAAGCAGGTAATTTTCCACCAAGACTGGTTCTGTAGTCTGTTTCTGCCTCCCGCATTAAATTCACAATTTATTCGTCATCTTTCAATTATTAAAGAGTGTGATTATAGACGGCAACTGAGGTAAATGCAAGTATACTTGTTGTTCCAACCAAAGCACAAGCGAGTTCAGTGATTCTTTCAACATTCTCGTTCATTTTTATCGGTGATTAAGGACCCTGAATAAATTGCTCAATCATCTGAGGATTGATATTGTTTCTTGTTTGCTGACTAATATTAAGCGCTAATGTTGCGATTTGTCTGAAGATTGGGTATTTTTATTTCCTGATGATTCTTAAGATGCGAATCAATTCTTATTTGGATATTGTTCCCAAATTTTTCTATTAACGTAGGTTTTTCACGAAAAGTCCGCCGATTACTATGTCAAGCTTATTATACCTACGGCGGCAATTCCTCCGGCAATTAAAAGATATGTCCTTGTGGAACTCATATTTTTTACTATTAACTTAGATATTATTGTCAGGAATCAACAAACTATCTAAATTCATTAAAATCATAGAATATTAAAAAAATAAAAAGTGAGAAATAAAAAGATATGGTGGGGGAAAAGTACTAAGGAAGAATGAGAGTTTGATTGTTGCTGTCGTCCATACTAAGTCGAAAGCACCGGATCCCATCTGAACTCCGAAGTTAAGCGACTTCAGGCACGGTTAGTATTAAGGTGGGGGACCGCTTGAGAAGCCCGTGTGACGACAGCCCTCTTTTTAATATACGCATATTTTTTCAAAGAAAATCAAATTGAATAAAGGACTAATGCTGCTTGATTTTTTAGACTTTTTTCTCTCATTGATTTTAGGAAAATTAAGGTAAAAAATACAATTTAATACTGATGCTGGATCTTATTAGCAAATTCGCTGATAATAAGGAATTGCTCTTATAAGATAAGTCAAATCATTTATATGCTTTGCGACAGGCTTATTAATAAGTTAGGTTCGTTACTTGTTCGGGATCGTATTATTTTTTTATTCCTTGAGTATCAATCATCCATCTATTTAGCTTAATGATTACTTAGCAGCATTGGAAAAAGTTGAAACTTTTACTCCACTGATTTTTCCTTCATTTAGTTCGCTTTATTTTATTGTTTTTGGGTTGACGTACGTGTCCTTGGTGGTTGAAGTGTACTTTACTTCGGTCGGAAGCTCAATTCCTTTGTGATAATTGCCCTTATTACAGTTCTCAGTGATTTTACCATATGTTCTAGCGTAAAGATTCTAGGATTTAACTGCTGGAATGTATCCAACATATCCTGGCACATGTGAGTCGATCGCTGTGGATAATACTTATTGCTGTCCAGCCGATTCGTTGGCGGGAATATAGCCCATATACCCAACAATAGGATTATTTTTGCTTTTGATATTGATCATGACTGATTTCTCGTGATTTATTTGGAAGTTATATATATTTGAGTCATGAACCTATTATTATCGAAATAAATTAAATTCATCTTTACCAAGCTTTTTGAGGCAAATTTTGGAAAATGAAGATGATGATAGAAATATTATTCAATGTTGTAATTAATTTAATATAGCGAGAAAAATATATATTGATGGATTTGACATAATGGCAAATACTCGAGTGTTTGCAATGTCAAAAGAATTTTATAGAGATTAATTCCGATGAAGAAGTAGGCTAGCAAAGTATTTGCTAAGAATGCTTGGAAAAACTAACATCTTAGGACAAGAAAATTTTACTTTAAACTCAGTATTTGGAAAAACAAGTAAACTTTTTGAGGGCATTCGTCCAGTAATAAGCACAGAAAGAGTAAACCTACACCTAAATAACTGATATAAATGATAACAAGCAAATAGGATTAGACTTGGAATTGTTATAAATGAACAAATAAATGAACAAAATAAGTGCCAGATAAGTATAATTAGATGAATAAAGGCACAAATTACTCGAACAATTGCGGCAATTATAAATATAAGAAGAAAATGGACTAAATGAAATCCAAAGATAATAAATCAAAATTGTAAAAATAGCAGAAAGCATCGAATATTTAAAGCAAGAAAGCAGTTAACTTTAAGATTATTGGAAGGAACTTAGGAATACATCAATCCTTTCAGAAATATTCGAAATTACTTTCGATAATTAGTCCAATTAAATCAATGGAGAAGTCATTGGTTGCACCAATATTTATCTTATGAAGTAAATATTAGATTAGCTTTTCTTCACAGTAAACTATAAGCCTAAAATTATTAGTATTTAAAACATTTCGAACACAGGAAAAAGCTAGTAATAATTAACACTAAAAATAAATTAAAAATATGAGATAATGAATTTGGTGAATAACATTATCTAAGAGCTTTTCCATTTTCTACAATTTATCAAAATCAAATATTAAAGGATTTAAGCGAAGGGATTAACAAAATTTGATCTCCCCTATTAAATTATTCTATAACCGAAGCTTCTGATTAATAAAACCAATTTTGAATGCGAATCAAATTTAGATATCATCTTGAAATATCTCCTAACAAATATAAAATATTTAATTAGTCTTAATTTTAACATACTTGATGAGGAAATAAGTTAAACATGATGTTTATAGTCTTTATATATCGGATATATCTGAATCCTAAGGCACGCAAAAGATTAGGATCACCTCTTTATATGGTAATTTAAATTGAATGATTCAATTTTGAATAAATTGGTGCGCCCTCCATAATATAATTCATAAGGATATGGAGATCACTAAATAAGTCAAAAACCTTATTGAGTACGTTAACAGCAGGGTTCAACAATCAACTACGACACCCGCTGCAAAACTTACTCTTCCTTCCAAAGATCTCTCTCTTGGAGAATTGACTGAACTTCTTTCAGTCTTGGCTAAAGAGTATAACACAACTCTCCCTCTTCTCATTCGTAAACTCGACCGCGTATCTGGAGATGTTCGTGCATTGGATAAAATTTACTCTCAAAAAGACGACAAGCTTGAGTGGACCCCCGAGGAAGATGAGCTTTTGTCAAAAAATCCAGCAATTTTAACAAGATGGAAAGGAGAAGAAGCAGTTGCTCTTAGAAAGCACTATCTCAGTACCAAAGCTAAATGATCGCCAATGACTTTTATAAACAATTTGTCATTAAATTGGCTACTCAAAACTGCCTATAATTGTCGCTTTAAAGACAAATTGCCTTAGATATTTTGGCGGGTTCTGAGAATTCGACTTGAATATCTAATTTTAATATCCAAAATGATAAGCGATATAAAATTAAAAGATAACGCTTTGGTTCAAATACTAGTTAAATTACTGGCGAATGGATTCATATTGCAAAGAAATCAACTATTTAATTGAGTTTGTTTGATCTACCCAGTAAATAGATGGTAGGTAATGAATTAATCATGGAAAATGACTAATTCGATTTCAATCCCTGCTATTGATGATTTATATTTAATTATTAATTGAAAATGTAGGTCTAAAATCCAGACCAATAAAATAATCTGGTGGAGTCAATAGCAGTCATCGATATAGACCCATCTCTAGGGTTCTTTAAACCAAATTGTATTCTTATAACTATGCCAGTTAGAATAGAAATGGGTTTCGAGTCTAGAGTTACATTCTTAAATGCCCAAAGAAGCGAAATCCAACTCCAAAATAATCACACTCATGCAAGGCCTATATTTACAGATTGGCTATTGTGAAAAGAATAGATCTGCTATTTGCGAAATCGATTTCATGAGTCAGCCGTCTTATGATTGGATTTATTTGAAAATGCCATCATCATTTTCCGATAAGTATAGCAACTTGACTTTATGCTTTAAAACTGAGGAGAATAGTGCTGCCTAACCCTTGACAGACATATAACTACTTATAACATAGCGAAAAAGGACGGGAGATGACAAATAAGTATTCATCTTGCCCCAAGGATATAAAATTATCAATAATAATCCAATTGCTCATAGCTATCTCATCTTCAAAAGAAGTAAATTACGGTATATCTAGTGAAAAGTATATTATAGCAAACTTTTAAGCCAATTTTACTCTAAAAGTATCCATAATAGAATAAGAGAATCAATCACAGTTTACTTCCTACTTTCTGTTTCCCAGAAGGAATCCATCTGTCTAAATAATTAAAAGGCTTCATATCCTTCAATTTCGTATTAACTTTGGAAACTGGAGAAAGAATTTATGCAAATTGTCTATCATTCAGGTAATATTTAGAATAATCAATCAAAAACAAATTAAACTTTTATAGCCCAGAAAAAATCTATTACGAAAAGGCTATCTGTCTTTTGTCGAGATATCGATATACTGATTAATTCTGTGAATGTTTGCAGCATCTTTATCGTCTGTCCATGTCAAAAAACGACGTTCCTTTTCATAAAGTGGTGATAAATTTTGTCAACAGTATGGTCTTACCAAAATAAATTGGTATTAATGGACTCAGTTATTCATATGGAGGAAGTAATATTAACTTTGACACTTGCTTGTCCTATCCAACCATTTCAGTATAATTTTTATTATTTAGGAAAGATCAATTTATTGTGTTTTTAAATTTTTACCTTTGCAATGCATTATTAGCATTTTCGAAGCAACTTTGCTGGAAAAAAAGATAATTTTTGTCTCTCAATCTAAAACAATTTTAGGTTATGCTATATAGGCTTTTATGTCATTCGTTTTTCCATTTCGATGGTAGCATGTCCTCATCCCTATACTTCCAATCACATTAAAGGATTACTTAGCTGCTCCTGTGCCCTTAATCGTTGGCATTAATCCTTCTATGTTGGATAATTCAATCGAATCAGACGTATCATAAATGAGATTTAGAGTATTATTGTCCAAATGGATAGTGGTACGATCTTAAATGATGAAGATCTCCCCCCACTTCCAGACAAGCTAGAAAAGCAGCTCCGAAAACGATTGTAAATGTTTGAGCTTTATAACGAGGAAGAAGTGAAATAATATCTTTAAAATCCCGAAAGCACATATATTTTTAAAATGCAAGAAGTGGAGCATCCTTAATTTCAAGGACATATCATCAGAGATTGCTTTTATTAATTTATGCTCACTCTCATGAAGAACTATAAAAAATTTTGGGTATTGATCTGCATATACAGAAAGTACAAAAATACAAGGATATTAAAGAAAACAGCTCTTTAAGTTTAACTTAACCACAACTCCTCAATGACATTTTTAAAGTTCAAGACTTTCTGTCTGATTTAGGAATGAGCAAAGTGGGTTCTTTCGGTTATAAATTTACTGAAGGAACTATATTTACTTCCTATATTGAGAGGAGGCATCAGTACACGGAAGATACAGAGCTAATTTTCTTTGACTCGTGTTTAGATAAGAAAAAAGCTAAAAAAGATGTAAAATTGATTGAAAAGATAATAAACATTCGTTATATCGTTTCCAAACACCCTGACCCTGAGAAATAAAAAAGAATATTTGTTTATGACAAGTTTCCGAGCATTTTAGGCAAGATTTTTCTCAAATAATAGGAAATATCATTTGAAATATAGTAATTTAACGAATAATAATTTTAATCGCTGGAATAGTTTTTATAATAAGAGTACAAGATAAACAGCAAACTATTCACATAATCTGATTCCAATGATATGGACTACAAAATTGAATGCTTACTACTTTTAAAATACAAGGAGGAGTATGTAAAATTCAAAGATGATCTTAATATTAGTAACAACAGTAGCATGAATAAAAGCGATATTTTCCATAGTAATATCGGCTCCAGTAAAATAAAAAATAAAAATGTCAATTATTAAAGACTAAAATGCTTCGAAAAACTATATTTTAGACAGATAAAAGATATTTAGGATATTTTTATGGAGTGGCCCTATGAATCCGAAGAACTGATGAATATAAAATAAATTAGCAAGTTTGACTATTTGAAGGCCATGAAGACTGAATCCTTTTAGTAATCCTAACTATATTGTGTTTACTAAGAGTATTATGGATATAAGTTTAGAAATTATGAAGTAATGATAAAAAATAACACTAAAATACTCTTACTTTAAAAATAATAAAAATCAAGTGGGAAGATGGCTGTCTAAAATGTTCGTAACTCCAAAAAGAAGCTGAAATATCATTATTAAGTGTATATCGAACATTTCAAGATTAAAAATTTTATTAATAAAATTATCCCCGTGCAAGCCCATTCTCTCTTTAACTTCACTCTGTTAAAAATCCAAAAAAAGAAGGAATATATATGGAATTTAGATACACTGATGGAATGGAAAGAATACCTCAAGAAGTCATCAAGTAATAAATGAAGTTTTAGTTTAAATCAGATGATATTTTTAGTATGTTATTGGCGATATCTACTTCAGTTGTTGGGCAGTTCATATTGCAAAAAATATAAAAATATTATTATTTAATCATTTATTCATAATCACAAATCATGGTTGATAGCAAAACCAAAACTACCGTCACCAGAGCCAAAGTTGCTCATAAATTGGCCAAGTATTTCAGAGCTACTCCCGTCCACCTCACAGGAGTGATCGGTGATGCTAACCCATCCACCTCTCATCTTAGTAATACTCTCATCATTCAGAACTCGGAGGAGCCCCCAAGAGAAGACTCAGAAACAAAGCCAACACCTGGTATCCCGCTGACGATGAAAAGTCTTTGATCAAAAGAGCTAGCAAAAGACCTAGAGCTTCCACAGGTAGAAAATCTATTCAACCCGGAAATGTTGTTATTCTCCTTTCTGGACCCAGCAGAGGAAGAAGAGTTGTTGCTTTAAAATCTCTTAAGTCAGGCAATCTCCTCGTCACTGGACCATATGCCGTTAATGGTGTTCCTCTGAGAAGAGTCAACCCCGCCTACGTCTTGGCAACTACTACTAAGGTTTCCCTTGACGGAGTCAATGCTAACGTTGACGATACATTCTTCAAAAGCCACAAAAAATTCACTAAAAACGAACTTAAGAGTGCTTCTGATATCAGACTAAAGCAAGTTGAGGAGAGCAAACAACAAGAGACTAAATGGAGATCTGAACTGAAGGGAGTCCAAAAGACAGTTGATGCTAAATTGATTGAAAACATCAAGAAAGTTGAACACTTGAAAGGATATCTTGGAACCAGATTCACCATCAGCAACGGCACCAAACCTCATGAACTTAGATTCTGATCAATGGATTATTTAAACTTTAAAATATTTATATAATTGATTTATCCAAGGGTTAAATAGGGCTAATCATTTGGTGGTGGTCTTCTTAGAGGGGGCAGTCTTTTTTTGGGCTTTTTGAGCAGCCTTGTCTTGAGCTTTTTGCTGAGCATTCTTGTCCTTGTTAACAACCTTCTTCTCACCTCCCTTCTTAGCAGCCAAGGCTTTCTTTCTGTCCTTGATTTCACGAATGGCTTCTTAGGCAAGGGCCTTCTTATCTTCAGGGCGGGCAGTTTTGAGTTTCTTGATCTCGTCAAGTGTGACACCTTCAATAGCTCTCTATTTTTTGAAAGTTTTCTGCTTTTTATTCTTGCTTAGATCAGTGAGTTTCAGCTTTTTATGGAGTCTTCTCCAGGCGGTGGTCCATCTTAGTCTTTGGGCTTTGAGCTTTCTGAATTAGTGTTAAGTGATACCTCAGTCCGAAATCTTTTGTCCTCTTGCTAAGGTACAAGAAAGGTCTTCCGTCCTTGGCAACGTATCTGATACCACGTCCGGGATATATTTTCCACTCGCTGAATGCGCAGAGTTCAGTCTTAATGACCATATTTTAATATTATGGTAAAAATTGTAATTAAATAATCAAAAAAAATAAAAAAGGAAATTTTATATTCAAAGCTGACATCCAAATGTTGATATTAATTTATCAAATCAATAAACATTATTGGCAGAATAATTAGCCAATGAATAAAGAAATGAAGCATTCATCAACAGTAGTAGCATTTTCTCGGCTGGTTAGGATTTTGAGGCTTATAGTTTCCCAGTTTTACTCCCAGCATTTCATTTTTAGGATCGAGTTAATTATTGTCTATTTTTTTGATGATTTCGTCTGCCAATTTAAAAAAAATCTGTATAATTACAGTGATACTTTTTCAGTGACTTCATGGTTTTTAGCTGAGCATTCCATGAATATCATCTTGTTAGCTTCAGCAAAGGTTGCTGCTTCCATTTAAGACACTTCTCGTCTAATTAATGCTTGTTTTACTTTTGTTATAGATCATTCTTGTTCCCAACCAGGATGACCACTAGCTTTTAATTCGCATAATTCTTGGTCTATTCGATCCATTTGCTCAAATTATTGTAGGATTGGCGATTTGATATATCATACATCAAGATTGCCCCAATAGAGCCCCGATAGTATGATCGAGTGATCGATTTGAAAACCTCTTGCCCAGCCTAAAAATAGTCAATTATAAAAGTACTGTATCCCAGATTTGCATCTTTATTTTCTTGTCTTGAATGTCGACAATTTTAGACCCGAATTACACTCCAATGGTTGTCTCGCTGTCCACTTTAAATTTATTCTCCAGAAATTGCATGAGGATGCAGGATTTGCCAACGCCTAAACTATCATAAAAACGTACTTGGGTCTCCAATGATGATGTATTTAAACAAAAATGTGTAGCTTAAGCTGTTCATATATTAAGTAATACTATATAAATAGTTTAATTGAAAGATAAAAAAGCTAATAATGATAACATCTTTTCATTCGAAATCAAACATAGAATAATCTAACCTTCAAATATTGATAAAGCATATATAAAACTTATCAATCTTTTTCTCAGAGTAATAATTCAGATAATTCTGTCTTTGAAGTGGAAAATTAGCTTATTTTATTTTCATTTTCAGGCCGATTATATTCTTATTAAGCCATTTTCTTATACTTCTGGTGCTAATGATGTTTTCCCAGATTTAGATAGATGATCGCGATTTTTTAAAAGATGAATCCTTTATTTTTATTATCTTTGTCATAATATTAATACAGCTTTTAATAGAATTCTAACGATTATTACCACTTTTACTCAAATTATCGAACCCGAGCTAATTATTTAAGAATTAAAGCAGCATCTCCATATCCAAATTTAGTAAGTTTTAGTGCTTTAGTCAGACTATATGAAGCCTATTTATATTTATATTGCTATATTTGCACCACACTTAATTTATGATAAACATGAAAAAGTAATTATTTATCATTAGGTTTTTTCTTTTTTCGTTCCACTATTGATTCAAGATAATATTTTTAAGAAACCTAAAACATTTTAAAATGGGAATATATATTGGCGATATTGGCAAGTAGAGGAGAAGAATCTGTTTAGTGATACTTTGAATATATCCTTAGAGCTTAAGTATATGCATTCATACTTAATCTTTATGACCCAAGTTTTCCAAAACAGCATCCTAAGTTATTTAAAATTTGTCCTTTAAGGATATTCTCTTCTAATTTGTTATCTTTAAGCAAACTACTATATATTTTGACTGCTTCTTTGTATAATTTAAGATAAAAGTAGGAGTTGCCTAAATAAATAAGGATTTAACGATATTAACTCGTATAAAACTCTTCGTTATATTCAATTGAAAATTATTATTTCAAATTTTAAAAGTATTAAGCTGCTTTTCTATAATTCCCTTGCATATAAAACTGAATTCCAAGATTTTTCGGACTAATGGACAAATGATCATACGATTTTTCAGTTTCTGAGTTTTGAATTTCAGTTAGCTTTTTATCTTTAATAAAAATTGAGGTTTTGTAATATTTGTGGATTCCTGAACTTTTCAGTTTTGTAGAAATTTCTCTAAGATTATTTTACTCTTGATGACTTGAAAAACATTTTTCTGAAGGGGTATTGATTTTTCTTTTGATGACAATGGTGAATTTTTAAATTTCACTTTAATTAAGGATATTGATGACTTATCTTAGAATATTCTATCGAGATTGGCTTCCTAGTTCAAATATTTACACTTCTTCTGTCATTTGTGTTATTATTATTATAAAAAACGAAGAATTTGAAAAAGAAATTTGCCTCATGGCCAAAATAAGTCGATTGGAATTAAAATGAAATAATTTGAAATAAAATGAGCTGAATAGATGATTCATCTATTTTCATATTCTGGCGATTTACTTTCCATCAATAGAAGAATTTTAACTTAATTTGATATAATTTTAATTTTGTTTATCTTAGTTATAAAATCATGAAACAAATGCCCAAAATATTGTTACTTTTAAATGTTGCCACAATAAAGATAAGAATTATGGGTAAATTAATTATAGTTCTTATAAAATAATCCATAAAAATGATTTCCATGACATTTTATTAGATGAGTTATTCATTTTTAGGAGGATTTGTCATAGGTTATTTTTTTTAGGAATAGATTATGCATAGAATTATTTATTGTTTGATTCGTCAATAAAATAAAATAAATCAATATCTGAATTACTACATAACAAAAATTGTATAATATTGTTAGCTTTGTTAACTATAATGAGGCGGTCTTAAAATTATTCACGCTCATCAATGAACTCAAATTCTAATAATTAACCGTATAAAATTCCGAGCGTTGTAAGAAGTACTTTTCTCAATCGGGTAAATTCTAACTCTTAGTTTGATGATATCAATATCCAAAGTATTATAAAAAGAAGCGTCTTTATGACAATTCTATGCAGATTATGCGAAATGAAGTTTCCTCGATAATAAATGATTGCCTTGAGTGACTGCGATCATATTTTTTGTAATTAGTGCATGCATCAGTACATAACTTATAAACTCAATATAATGGAGGATGTGGTCTGCCCATAGGAAAATTGTAATAAATTAATTGATCCAAATAGTATTTGTTTTACTAACTTGTCATAAGAATACAAGAATAAGTATAAAAAATTGTAAGTATGGAAACAAACAGTTAATAATCCCAATCTAAGATTATGTCCGTAATAAAAATGCAACGGCATTATTGATGTTAGCAATAATATATACATATGTCAGCAATGTAAAGTAGTCTATTGCTCGGAGTGCATGCTCAAAAAACATTAAGGGCCCTGTGATAAAAACTTTCAGCAAAATTTCTTAGACTGGAAAAGATGTCCCGCATGTAATATGTTTATTGAAAAGAATGAAGGTTGTAATCACATGTCCTGCCGTTGTGGTCATCAGTTCTGCTATGTCTGTCTCTCTAACTGGAGTCAAGAGCATTATTAATGCGGGCAATTACAATAAGGATTTGTAAATTAAGGGAGATTTATTGTGGTAAATCAGTAAATATGATTTTATTTTAGAGCAACCATTGAATAAATGCCAATATATAAACGAATTCTTTTGGCAATTCTAATGATAATTTTCTTTCCTCTAGTCATAGCCGTAGGAATATTAGCATTGGCTATTGTATTAGGAGTTGTTATACCTTCTAGTATATTATGTGGAGGCTGCATGGCAAGTCAACAATGCTTCGGATAATGTTTCTGTGGATGCTTAGTAGCACTCCTTTTCTGTCCCTTTTTTACTGTAGGAATTTTGATTGTTGCAGTTATAAAAGTATTGATCTAAGCTATGGCCTTGGCAAGTTAAATTTTGGTAGCATATTTTACAACTCTGTGTAATCTCCTTTCGGTTGAAAGGCATTAGTAAAATCTCGAAAATAATATGGTATTCTTATAATAACCTAACTGATAAATACTGTCTTTTTCAATACTATGATAATAATTATCAAATCTAATTTGGCAAAGAAAATTCAGAATTAGCAAATCGAAGTAAATAATTATATTTCTTTTTTGAAAGGCATAGCTTGATAATATAAGTTATTGTTAGATGAATGCCATCATTTTCCGGGAAGAGCCTCCTGGTTAATGGTCGCAAAGACTTCCTCTCTCCATTTACGGTCAACATCCTCTTGCTCCTTGCGATTGTATCCATAGTAACTCTTATCCCATAAATTTAACATCTATATCCACCATATATTACGTTCTGTAGGAAGGGATTCTTGAGTTTTTTATTCCAAAAGGCATCATTGTTGTAGAGAAGAATGTTTTTATGAGAATTCAGACATGTGATACGCCATAATCCATCAGCATCCTGAGAACTTAGATCCTGAACTCCTGATCTTTGCCTAGGAGGAAGAATTTAAAGATGTGCGGTTTCATAGACATCTTCCTCAACCATTCCATAGTTGTTCACTCTCTTGACAAAAAGAAGCTCCTAAATGAAGAAAAAAGTACCTTGTCTTTAGAATAACTAACTTTGATAGCGTATTGTCCTCCCATCTGAGTGATGGCCTTCATTGTGGCAAAAATAATATAGTACACACCAATCGCAGAAATAGGAGTGAAAAGACGAACAACATCGATAGAGGTAGGACTGAAAAGACGTGGCTGGCCGAGGAATATTTAATCTGCTTTTTACAAAATAAGATTTGTCTTGAAGCCAATGTTAAGAGGAATAAACACTCCGAAGTAAGCCAATAGGGCAATGTTGCCCAATTGCATGGCGCGAATCCATTCCAGAACTCTAGTATTTTCATAGATAACTTAACCTTGCTCAAAGTTCAAACTTTTGCTTGGATATTGAGTGGGCATTTTTACGAAGGGTTGATCTAAAAAAACAGGATGATAGAGATCTTTCTCCAATTTAAAAAGTCTGTCGACGGGAGTACCAAAGAATTCAGGATGGCCGAGTCTGTCAGCAACGTATTCGTATTTTTCCTCGGGTTTAATGGGAATATCATACTTATATCCTTTTGCATGATTGTAATCTCTTGTGACGGGGCGATTGAGTCTCTCTTTTTCCCATTAAATAATGTGTTTAAACCTAGGTTTTTAGATCCAAGGAGTATTAGCGATGAATCTGTCCTCATTCAGGAATGTCCAAGTATGCTCAGTGTTAATATCTCTTCGAGGAAAACCGAGATCGGGTAAGTCATGCGTGACAGGACCATTAGGATCGAGATTTGTGTCAACCCCAGGAATACCTCTCTTATAAGGTCTATCAAGCTTGGCAATTGCATCCCAAACTTCTCTTTGGAGTTTAAGATCATGCTTAAACTGATCAATAATCGTATTATAAGCATCGGTATCGGTTTTATCGTGGTATTCGTCAAGCTCTGATTCAATGTATTCTGAGGAGTGTGGGTCTTGGTGAGGAAGGGCGGGATACGTTTTATAGTTAACGAGGACATTCTCCTCAAGAAGTTTAGCATAGGCTTACTTTTCAGAAGAAGTTAGTAGAGAGATTGCATTGTTTGTAGTTGAGCTGAAACGACTCACTACTTTTGCGATTCTGCGGCTAAGCATGCCTAATTAATAAAAAATGATAATAAATCCAATTGAAATAATGTTGTTGCAAGCACATAATCAAGAAAGTAACATGACACAAGTCAAGCTCCATAATTATAGATAGAAAAAATCAAAGTTTTGGTTTTATGACATGAATAGTTGAAAATACCTCTTAGCTTGAGAATTTCTTAGGGTTACAATGGTCAAATTAGATCTTTTCCTTCACCTTTCCATTTGAATTTATTTCTTTTCCAAGCAGACAATTCAAAACACATGAATGCGAAATTATCATGACCTCACTTTTATTAATATTGCTAAATTTAGTATTTTATACTATTTGACGAATACGCTTTTTTAAATACCGACTTCTTAAGAAGAACTATCTATAACTCTCCTACTTTTCTTCTGAAAGCAGCTCAAGCAAATAATCTTGACCTCGATGAAAGTTTTATTATAGTTATTTCATATCTACTTTTCTTAAATTCTGAAGAATTTTTAGCATCCAAACTTATTCATGGGGTGAAAAAGCATTAAAATCAAAGTTTGGATATTATTTCTTCAGGGTATTAGCATTGGTGCCTACTGACCATGCTGAAGAGAGTCTGCTATTTAAGAGTGGTTCTACGATAACCCGAAACATGCTCTCCTTTCCCTTGATCAATTCAGTACATGTCTAAAGGCATCTTCTGAGAGGTGAGCATAAGATAAGTTCTATTTTATCGAGATTGATTAATTTGCGAGCATTATCAACTTGAGATCGCACGATAATGTTGGAATCAATGAGTTATGGATTAAATTTGAGTCTTTTATACTCTTTTGTGTCTTTGAATTTGGGTTGCTTATTTTCGCTTTTCCATTTTATCTTTTATTCATTGTGTTTGCTTTGAGCATGACGCATCAGTAGGAAACTGTAATTCATTTCCATGATTTTTAAAGATTAATTATAAAAACCGAAACAATAATTTCCATTAATTCAGTATTTATCATAAATTTTAAACACATAGTTTAACAAAGAAATTTAGGACTTGTTTAAATTTTAGAAAGTTAATTTAAAATAAAAATGAAAGTTGGCAGGTGAGTCTTTCAATATTTTTTAAAAGATATTTTTGGATATTTTTGAGACTATGGTAAATGATGTTGTTGATGTTAATGAATTTGATTATTTATTTTTAATAAATAATTATTTTTTGATTATGAGCATTACCATCAAAACCAGAAGATTGAGAGTTAACAAATTGCTGGCCAGAAAATAACTGCTTCTAGACGTCTTCCATGAGGGAAAGGCCAATGTCTCCCAGAAAGATCTCAGAGAGCTAATCGCCGCTAAGTATCACTGGTAACCTAAGAACATTGTTCTTTTTGGATTCAGAACTGCTTTCGGAGGCAATCGATCCACTGGATTTTGCCTCTCATATGACAGCCAGCAATACTTAGTCAAGTATGAGCCCAACTACAGATTGAGGAGACTAGCTGTTCTTCCTAAAAGAAACCCAAAGAGAAAATCTGAGAAATAATTGAAAAGAAAGATAAAGAAGTCCAGAGGTGCCGAGAAGAGAAAGGTTTTGGCCACAAGAAAAATCGAGACCAGAAACGACATAAAGAAGGCCAAATAAGACTACCTCAAGAAGCTCATTGCTTGATCCGATAACTCGTATTTAATAGAACTGTTAAATCTTATTTTTGGTAGTTTATCTATTTATCTCATTTAATATCCACGTTTAATCAAGATTTATCAAATTTATTTCTGAATGGAAGCAGACCCAATATCCAAAGGTTAGGAACAGCCAGTCACTGCTGAAAACCCGAGTAGATCTCATCTTATGCAGAGCAATACAAAAAAGGAGAACCCAAAGAAAAGAGACCCAAGCCAGAAAGACAACAATTATACGAATTTAACGCTGATATCATTGATGAGAATACAGTGATTCCTCCTCTTCCCAAGAAAGGAGAGCTGATTCCAAAACCAGATATTGCGATAATCAAAGAAAAATAGGTCAAGAATAACGCCAAAATCGATGAAATCATCGAAAAAAAAGTTAGATTCCCTATAAGTTTAGAAAGCCATTCGAGTCTAAAAGTTCAAATTCAACAGAAAGGCACAAGGGGAAGGTGATACCAAGTATTCTGCCTTTCAAAGCGAGATCAGTGAGGTCCAACAACTCAGATAAAGATTAACAGAATTAAAAGTTGAAAGAACTGAATTGAGAGATAGACTTCATAAATCTATTGACGAAGCTAAGGCCAACGTAATCAATGCCTAATTTAGAATGAGAAGATCAAAGAATATCGAACAGCTTTAAAAGGAAGCAGATAAAATTTTTCACAAAGACTTGAAGAACTTGAGCACAGGTTACTGACTGCTGACATTTCAAAGGAAGAAGAAAGAGATTTGAATAATGAAATTATGCTACTAAAGCGCAAACTGAGAGAAGCTGAAAGTTCAGGAAATATTTAACTAAAACTCGAAAACTGCGAATAAAGGAAAGATGAACTTGATGAGTAAATCTTCAAAGTTAAAGCTCTTAAAGAGCCTGTTGAACTATAATATACCAAGATTAAAGCAGAATTGGATAAGAAAAATGAAAGTATTACTGAGCTTAAGAGTGTAAGATTGTTGTAATCTAGGAACTTACGGCTTAAAAGAATGATCGTACTGAAGAAAAGGAAAGGCACGATAAGGAATACTAAAACTGGAAGGAAGAGAAAAAAAATAGATTAGAAAAGCTTGAAGTGGAAATCACTAAGATCAGAGATAGCAATAAACTTCTTTGGGACTAATATCATCGTAAACAAGAATAATTTTGGAAGCAAAAGCAACTTATTGATTTTATTTAATGGCAAGGAAGAGTCAAGGCTAGAAAGGTCGGAGATAAAGAAAGAGTCGCAAGAAAGGCAGAATACGAAAAGAGAGATAAATAAAGAGAAAAGGAAGATCAACTCAAAAAATATTTGAACGAAATTGAATTAATCAATTTTTTGATTAATTATCTAAATAACCTTAAATCTTCTGATCCTACCAAGGTAGAAGAAAAAAAAGAAGTTCAGCTTAATGCTACTGAGCTTGCTGCAAAGTTAGCTGCTGACTCACAATGGAAAAAAGAAAAAGGACTGCAAGTTATCCAATCTAAAAAATCAAAATAAGACGAGGAGCCTGAAAAGAAATATAAAAAGCAAAAGAAGACTAAAACTGAAAACAAACAATAATAAAAATTCACTATTCCTTATAACGTTCAAACTATGTTCTAAAGTTTGAAATTATTGGCTCCCTCATCAATTTAATAGATTGACGCAAAGATTAATGAACTCAAGGAAAGAGAAAAACTATTTGAAAGAGCTGCTCAAGAAACTCCTAATGAAGAAGATAAGAAGCTTGTCGAATAAATTAAGTCGAAGCAAGGAAAGAGTGTGTCCCAGAAAGTTAAAAAGGAAGCAGAAGAGGACTTCCCATCAATTTGAAATCTATGATCATTCGTTAATCCAAATACCTATTATTTAAGTTATATTGAATTGTTTACATTATATTGGACATTTGGGGTTGGGGTTGGGGTTGGGGTTGGGGTTGGGGTTG